>Ga0255772_10001019_pt1 | contig 27780 bp, 30 predicted proteins | sample 071ome_34_FD_179970 | JGI IMG/M metagenome (GOLD analysis project Ga0255772, IMG submission 179970) | Coastal salt marsh microbial communities from the Groves Creek Marsh, Skidaway Island, Georgia - 071411BT metaG (version 2) | ecosystem: Environmental > Aquatic > Marine > Intertidal zone >...
TTGACCAAAATGAACAAAAAACCATCATCGATTGTTGTACATCCTAATCTGAGGTGAGTTCATGGATGAAAAAGTCACATTGAGCGTTCAAGGCATGACCTGTGCTGCATGCGTTGCCTCAGTCTCAAGAGTTGTCGGGAATATCGACGGTGTTCAGCATGTGAGCGTGAATTTGCCGCTCGAAAAAGCATGGATTGAACTTGAACCTGGTTTCGCACAAGCCGACATTAAAACAAGAAGCATGGACGCAATTCGAAAGGCGGGGTTTCAAGCAAATGAACTCAAGAGTCCGCTTCAACTTCGTGCTGAGGCTGAAGAACATGTGGCCAAACAAAAGCGCAAAGTTGCAGTTGCGTTTCTCATGATTTTACCGGTTTTTCTCCTTACGATGTTTGTGGGTCCATTGGGACGATGGAACGACATTGACATACGCTGGTTATGTGCTTTTTTCCTCACTGCTCCAATCTATTTTTGGTCGGGTTTGGATTTCCACAAGGGCGCATATGCTTCGCTGCGAGGTGGTTCAGCAAATATGGATGTCCTGGTGACTCTTGGTACATCGGTTGGTTTTTTCTGGTCAACATTCGTGACCTTCTCACCCCTTTTGCCTCAAAGTCCAGATGTTCTTTTGAACGCCGACCACGTATTTTTCGATGGGGTTGCCTTCATCATAGGCTTTGTGTTGTTTGGAAATGTCCTTGAATCTAATGCCAAACTCCAGGCAACGGATGCCATCCACAGTTTGATGCGGCTACAACCTCGCCAAGCACGAGTTCTCAACGAAGAGGGCCATGTGCAGATGGTGGATGTTGAAACGATAGAGAAGGGAACCCGCCTCCGCCTCCTCGCAGGTGATACCGTACCACTGGATGCAGAAGTCGTTGATGGGTCAACGAGCATCGATGAATCGATGATGACAGGCGAGGCGTACCCTGTTCGGAAAAAAGTTGGTGATGAGATCCGTGCAGGAACGATTGTTCTCGACGGCACCTTGGAAGCAGTCACAACATCAACAGCAGATGATTCACACCTTGCTAAAATCATTCAATTTGTTGAACAAGCACAAATGGGTAAAGCCCCAATTCAACGATTGGTCGACAAAATTTCAAGCATTTTTGTTCCAATAGTTGTGCTCCTCGCCATTATTGCGTCCCTTCTATGGTACTTCAACGGTTCTTCATGGGCTAGCCAACATCCAATGGAGCCTTACGAAATTGCCATCATGGTTTTTGTATCGACTATGGTTATTGCGTGCCCTTGCGCACTCGGTCTTGCAACACCAACAGCCCTCGTCGTTGGAACTGGCAGAGGTGCACGTTTTGGCCTGCTGGTCAAAGGTATTGAAGCCCTTGAAGCCTCCCACAAAACCAATGTCCTTCTGGTTGACAAAACTGGTACACTCACAGCAGGAAAACCCCGGGTTAGTCATATCGAATGGGTCGACGGCGAGGTCAAAGAAATTCTCCAAATAGCAGCGGCACTCGAGGAACATTCCACTCACCCATTTGCACTGGCTGTTCAAACTGCATGGTCAAACCTCACACAAGAGAGACCAACAGCCACAGAGGTCGTCACCTATCCTGGTATGGGCGTTGTTGGCGTTATCGAAGGAGAACGAGCGATGATTGGAACGCCTCAACTTCTCTCAGAACAAGGATTTGAATTGACTGAAGCACATCGTCAAATTTTGGAGCAAGGAGCGAGTCGAGGAGCATCTGTTGCTTGTGTTGTTTATGAGAAACGCTTGTTGGGAACTATTGAATTCAAAGATCGAATTCGGGAATCAACACCACATGCCCTCAAACAAGCGAGAATCATGGGCATGACCATTTGTATGGTCACTGGTGATCGGAAAGAAGCAGCAATGCTAATCGCTGATGAACTCGGAATCGAAAACGTCCATGCTGGTGTTTTGCCGCAAGAAAAAGGTGCGATTGTTCGGTCCTATCAAGAACAAGGCAACGTCGTTGCTATGGTGGGTGATGGCATCAATGATGCTGCAGCACTTGTCCAAGCAGATGTGGGTATTGCGATGGGCGATGGTAGTCAAATCGCTCTCGAATCTGCAGATATTGTCCTCTCTCGAAACGACCTTTCGGGTGCTACCGCAGCCCTTGAACTCGGGCAGGTCACGATGAGAAAAATTCGATCTAATTTAGCATGGGCTTTCATCTACAACCTCATCGGTATTCCCTTTGCTATGGGTGTGTTTTTCTTTACCACAGGTTGGTTTTTGCCGCCCGCATTTGCAGCAGCAGCCATGTCGTTGTCGAGTGTGAGTGTTGTAAGCAATTCGTTGCTCCTTCGATTTTGGAGGCCAAAGTCGTTCATGGAATAGAATTCAAAGAATTCAAGAAAGAGCGATACTTACCGTATCCATGGACACAACTCACGAAGTATCAATTCAAGGCATGACCTGTGGTGGTTGCTCAGGTCGAGTCACCAATGTATTGCTCAACACGCCAGGCGTCAAAAGTGCCACGATTTCCCATGAACAAAACAACGGCGTCATCGTAACTGATAGCACCCTATCCACTTCCCAACTTCTTGAAATTATAGAAGCGACCGGATTTTCTGCTAGTGTATGAAGCGACGGATTCAAAACCAATTCTTTCCGAGCCAAAACTACGCGGGGGTCGCCCAGCTTGGTCAACGGCGGTGGGTTTAGGCCCCATTCCTTATCGGTTCGCAGGTTCAAATCCTGCCCCCCGCACCACGATGACAAGTTTTGAATAGGTTCAGTTTAATATTTGAAATCTTCAGCATCGTTCTGGTGGCTGAGGTGATGAATAAACCGGAACGAAGCCACTACAACCGATTTTGGAATCTCAATAAGGACATTGTTTTTCTCAACCACGGTTCTTTTGGTGCGACGCCGACATTTGCATTGGATGAACAAAAAAAATGGGTTCAATTGATGGAAAAAGACCCTATCTATTTCTTTGAGCATGCTGCCATAGAGCCATATGCAAAAGCGAAACAATCGGTTGCAACAATGGTTGGTTGCGACCCGAGCGACCTTGCACTGGTGGAAAATGCAACAACAGGTGTGAACACAGTGTTGCGTTCGCTTGTGTTTGAGAAAGGCGATGAAATCTTGGTTGCCAACCACGCCTACAAGGCATGCAAAAACGCACTTGACTTTGTTGCTCGTCGATGGGGTGCTCATGTTGTGACATTTGAAATTCCATTTCCAATCGAATATGAGGATATTGTGCTCGAATCCATGCAACAAGCAATTACAGAGCGAACGGTTTTTGCTATGCTTGACTCTGTGACCTCGCCAACTGCACTTCGTCTTCCATTTGAATCGATGGTGAAGGAACTCGAAGGTCGAGGAATCGAGGTCCTTCTTGATGCCGCACACGGAATTGGAATGATTCCACTCAATCTCTCTAAACTTGGGGCTTCGTATGTGACAAGCAACTGCCACAAGTGGCTCTGTGCCCCCAAAGGAGCGGCATTTCTCTACGTTCGAAAGGACAAACAAGAGCACATCCATCCCTTGACCATTAGCCATGGTCACACTGTACCAGAAGGTGAGAAACGACGTTTTGAACTTGAATTTGATTGGACGGGAACTCGTGATGTGTCTGCAATGCTCACCTTGCCCCTCGTCATCGATGGTATGGCCCATCTCCATGAGGGAGGATGGAATGGTATCATGAAGCATAACCACGACCTTGTTGTTCAAGCAAGAACATTGTTGCTTGAAGGACTTGGTATTGATGTGCCTTGCCCTGAATCTATGCTTGGTTCGATTGCAACAATCCCATTGCCGTACGAGGGGGATATCGATATTTTTACACCCGATCCTCTCCATATCCGCCTTCGAGAACTTTACAACATTCAAATTCCAGTCATGCAATGGGACAGTCCACGAGGGCGATATATGCGAATTTCTGCTCAGTTGTACAATTCAATGGACGAATACTCGTATTTGCTTGAGTGCTTGAAAAAAGAATTCGATGTACACCGATGAAATCATGAAAGAAAGGAGAGGTACATCGCATGGCTAAATCACTCGAGGAACCATCCTTCGAACTCATCAAGAAATTTCACGACTTTGAAATCCGTAAGTACACCTCCAACATTCAGGCTTCTGTACGAAGTCAAGGAGTTGGCGACTTGGTTAACAGAGGCTCTTTTCAGCGAATTGCTGGTTATATTTTTGGCGGAAATTCCTCCAATCAACGTATCGCAATGACTGCCCCAGTGTTGATGTGGCAGGATGATGGAGCATCGATGATGTCTTTTGTTATGCCCTCAGCATATGCTCTCGATGACCTTCCAGTGCCAGACGATGCGGGTCTACAACTCGTTGTGAACGAGGAGGAAATTGTTGCCGCTCTTTCATTTCGTGGATTTTCTAGGCCAAACAAAGTTGCACGACTCACAAAACACCTTCAATCACTCATCAACCAGGAAGGCTGGCAACAAATTGGCCCTGCACGACTTGCTGTGTACGACCCTCCGACGACCTTACCGTTCCTTCGACGCAACGAAATTATGATACCAATTCAGATGGAATAGAACCAGGTTTTGACTGGTGGCAAAGTGAGGGCCAGCCTTAACGAACAATGGGTAAATGCTTGACCGGCGGTGCTATGCCAAGGTCGTCTGGGAAAAACATGGTTGGTTCAGGAATGGGTATTGGCGATATTTCTGTCCCAACGAGTGCCACACGACTGGGTCGGGAATCGGATAGGATTTCGCGATTCGTGAGTGGTGCAATCTTGCGAGAAAACTCCATGATATCTTCATGGCTTGGCATATTTTCAACACTCAAATTTTCTCGACTATGACCAACATACACATAGCCTTTGTTTTCGATGAAGTCAGGGTTCGCACGCTGAACGATGGCGGCAAATTCTTCGATGTGTTTGTCCGACATGTTGATGCCTTTCATGAGTGTGTGGCGACAAACGATTCGAGTATCAAGCGACGGAAGAAGGTCGATGGTCTTCTCAAATTGGTCCCAAGCTCCGCTGTTCCATTTCGGTCGGCAAACCGCATCAAACACCTCTTTATTTGGAGCATCAACTGAAACATACAACTGCGTGGGTAACGGGTCGAGTTTCTCCAATACTTTCGGTAGCGTACCGTTGGTGACGAGCATAGTGGTCATGCCATGTTTGTGGCACAAGTCGATGTATTCTCCGAGGCGGGTGTACAATGTTGGCTCACCGTTGAGGGAAATAGCCACATGTTTGGGGTTTTGTGCATCGAGCCACTTTTCTCTAGGCACCTTGTCGTTGCCTCCAAATCCAGAAAGGAGCCTTCGCTGTGCCCGAACAGATTCGTAGAGCAGGTCGAGTGGGTCTTGGTCGGTGAGTTCGAGGGTGTCCATGTGTGGTTCTCTCCAACAATACGTGCATGCGAGATTGCATTGGTCGACAACTGGAGACATTTGCATACAATTATGACTTTGCACACCGTAGAATTTTCCTTTGTAGCACTGCCTGTCCCTTAGGAGAGATTCTTTGGTCCAATGACATGTTTTGACACCACCGTGTTCACCAACAATGTGGTATCTTTGTTTTTGCAAGGTTGCTTTGAGTATTGGATCCATGCCCATATGTTCACCGCCTTGAGCCTAACTTCACTGTCGGCATGCTGTCGGAAGGGGCTCGGCTAATTTGGCCGAATTTTTGATTGGTTTTGAATTCGCCGTATGTTCACGAGATAGAAAAAATGTATTTTATTACACTAGGTGTATTTTTTGCACCTTTGTAGTAGCACATTTACCAAGGATTCATATAGGTCCCTATCCAAATGTATACCAGGTAAGAAAGATGGATACCGAATTAGAAACCTATGTCGAGAACGTCATGGAGCGTCAAGAATACCGAAGTGGTATATTCACTTCAGTTTCACGCTCTGTAAAGAAAGCAATGATACGAGGAATGGCTGCTTGTAAAGCTCCTTCGTGGTCAAAATATGCGAGGATTTGATATGGATGCTTGGCTTGACTCTTATGTTCAGGAAATACTCGAAAAGCAAGAGTACAGAAGTGGGATCTTCACAAAACTCTTCTCCCGTTTAGGGAAAAAATCTCCCGAGTGAAGTACAACATTTAACATACATCTTCATGGATGAACATCCATGAGCAGATGGGTTCCTCATCTGATTGGTTTAGCAACACCAATTATAGTTCTCTTCTCCATTTTTACAGGTGGATTATGGCAAGGGCTACCCATTCTCATCATCTTGGGATTGTATCCTTTGCTCGACCTCATAGCAGGTCAATCAAGTGAGATTGAGGGTATTGAAGAAGACAAGGTGTTCAATTTCATCATTCATCTCCACGGGCTATTCATGCCTGCGGTTGTTATCGCTTTTCTTTTCCTCGTTTACACACAAGGCTTCGATGAGTACACGTGGCTCGGAATACTTTCCGTTGGTCTCACATCAGGAGCGAGTGGAATCGTTGCCGCTCATGAATTGGGTCACAGAAAGCCTAAATCATTCCCTTGGTGGTTGGCAAGATCGGGTCTCCTGAGCATTCTTTATCTTCATTTCACAACAGAGCATAATCACACACACCACAAACACTGGGCCCGCCCCATCGACCCGACCTCCTCACCGAAAGGTCGGGGAATTTACGTTCATTTTTTGCGAACCATCCCTCTGCAAGTGAAGGGAGCCCTCAAAGCCCGTCCTAGAGATACGAAAGTTTCTCTCAGCATCGAATTTGGTCTGCTGATCGGATTGTTCCTTCTCTCCTCATCTGTGTTTGCAGCCTTCGTTCTTCAAGCAGTGGTTGCGGTCTTTTTGCTCGAGTATGTGAATTATCTGCAACATCATGGCCTCGTCCGAGGAGAAGATGAACGAATGGGGCCTCAACATGCGTGGGAGAGCCGACACAGGTGGAGTCGATGGACGCTCATGGAGTTGCCACTGCACCCAGCTCATCATCTCACCTCGAGTTTACCAGCATGGAAACTTTCAACATACGATGAATCTCCTCGGCTTCCGTTCGGTTACTACACATCGTTTTGGCTTGCCCTTATACCTCCATTGTGGCATGCAATGATGAAAACTCATATTCAATCAGCCTCACAAAAATGAAATCATTGTGCAGAAATTCTTAACAAAATACACGCTATTATAAACATGAAATTGACCGGTGCAACGTGTCAATGCTGAAAGTTAGTGAATTGAAAAAAGGGTTCGGCTCCGGAGATTCGCGATTGGAGGTTCTCAAAGGTGTTGACCTTGAAATTGTACAGGGCGAAATGGTTGCACTGATGGGCCCATCAGGTTCTGGTAAATCCACGCTACTCAACATCATCGGTGGACTTATGGCTGCAGACAGTGGTCAAATCAAACTCAAAGAAAGAACCTACGGCAAGAAAGGACCCTCTGGTGTCATCGATGTTCGACGTAATCTTGTCGGATGGATTTTCCAAGACTTTCATCTTCTCGATAATTTAACCGCAGTTGACAATGTTGCCATGTCCCTCGAACTATCTGGAATGAGTGCTATGGAGGCTGAAAATGCAGCAATCGCAGCCCTTGAAAAAGTTGGCTTAGGTGACCGAATGCACCATATTCCAGACCAGTTATCCGGTGGTCAACAACAACGTGTTGCCATTGCCCGTGCCATCGCTGGCAACCGTCCAGTCCTTCTTGCAGATGAACCAACTGGAAATCTCGATATCGCAAGTGGAAAAGAAGTCATGGCTCTGTTCAAAGAATTGTGTCACGATGAAGAAAATCCAGTTTCGATTTTGATGGTGACACACGACCCCGACCTGGCTTCAAATGCAGACCGAATGTTATTGCTACGGGATGGTAAAACAGAAGCCTCCGACATTCGCTCAGCATGGGGTCTTGATGCAGAAGAAGCACAGCAGGATGGTGAAGAGGAATGAGCACCGAACATGATGGACTCAAGCCATCAGATTTTTCGATTGGTCGGTCCAGACTCAACCGGATTAAGCACGGAGTGATGGAATTACCGTCAAAACTGAGGCTAGCAGGTCAAGGTGCATGGCGGGGGAAAGAGCGAGGACTTGCCGTTATTGCTGGTGTCTTTCTCGCATCACTCGTCATCACCACAGTCCTCGCCTACGGCGTAGGTCTATCCCAATTGTTTTTCGAAGAGTCCCTCAAATCTGAACCGTTCGATGCTAAAATCGAGTACGCTCGAACACCTGTCGAGAACGCATCCGGATGGTCGAACAATACGACAACGATGCTTGGTGTCTGCGACGAACTCATGGAGGAATTCTCTGAGTTCAACGATTGTACACTCGTCTTAGGTCGGCAAGGTATCCATAGCGGTGGCTTGTTTAATCGTGAGTTCGTTGTAGCACAGCCACTTGAAATGAGGGTTGTGACTGATGATGAAAATCCGTACTGGGGTAACGTCACGTTCGATTACCCTGAGGCCGATGAGAATGGTCCTCCAATCTCAAACAAGCGTGCCATCCGTTTCCTTGGACCTGAAGCTTTCGATGGTGAATTGGCCAATCGTTACAGCGAAAACATCATTGCAGGCTCTGGCGAGTGGCCCTCGCCACAAAATATGTCGGCCAATCGCGGTATAATTTTGCCATCAACCATTGCAAGCGAAGCCCAAGCCAATGTTGGCGATGTGCTTGATTCGTTGACCTTTGTCTATGTTGTCGATGAATCTACACTCCTCGAGGGCACAGTGGATGAAGACAATTGTGCAGGTGAAATCACCCCCGAAAACAACGAGATGATTTACTGTCGTATGTCGATGACTGTGGAGAACCTTACCGTCATGGGAATTTACGAGCCTTGGCCATTTGGAAACCCGACCTTGCCGTTCAATCCAATCTTCTCGACATGGGAAGTGCTCACAGAAGAACAGCGTGGAATCTTGATGGATTTCGACCACATGTATCTTGGTGTAACAGTTGACCGTGGCCAATTGCCAACGAGTTCGACTGCTGATGCGGCAGATTGGTTGGAAGATTTGGGCACTCGTGTGCAAGATGGATCCTATACTGATGAAGAAGTTGAATTGTATTACACAGACATCATCAGCGGCACAATTTTGTTCCTGAATATCTTTCTTGGTTTGATTCAAATTTTTGATTACATCATCATGATTCCTATCGTAGTGTTATCGATTTCCGTCCTTATTTACGGGCTTGTCCTCTCCCTTGAACAACGTCGCCGTGAAGTGAGCATTCACCGCGTCATCGGAGCAGATAGCCAAAGTCTCCAGGGTATGGTTCTCCTCGAATTATTTGTGATGTCTTCGGTTGCCTGGCTTGCCGGGTACCTCCTCGCTATGCTCGCTGTACCTGTGGTTCTCTCAGCCGTTGGGTTCATGGAATTCAGGACAGGGGACTTTGATGTCAATCCAACCTTATCTGTCACTTCGACAATATTCACAGCGGTCACCACACTCGGACTTGCACTTTTGTTTGGTCGAAGCCGTGCACGTCGGTTTATCGAACTTGAAATCGAAGAGGGTGTCAAAAAGACAACCCAAGCGGCCGAACCAAAACGATGGCTCCATTGGCTTGCATTCTCGTTTGGTATGCTCGCTGTGGTCGATACATGGCTTGAAGCCAACGGAAGTGAAGATGGCATTATCTCCAACTTTTTCTTTGAGGGGCTCATCAGCATCTTCGGACCATTTGCATTGTGGATTGGCGGAGCATTACTGCTGGGTCGTATTGGGGCCAAAGGGCCGCAAATCATGCAATTCATCTTTGGAAGAACACGACTTCTGACCGATGTCAAAAGGGGCTTGAAAGGCTCTGGCTCGACCGAATCAGTCAATCGTTTGGCAGTCATTATGCTCCTTACATTGTCGATTGTAACGCTTGCAGCCGTTCAAGGCTACACTGGAACACTCGTCGATGAGAAAACAGTCGATGCTTCGGTAGGTTCCGACCTCAAAATTACCCTCGAGCAGCCTGTCGATGAAGAAGGACTTCTTGTTTTGCTCGACGAATTTATTGACGGAAAGGTGACACCCGTTGCTACGAGCGTTGCTGAAATTGCACTTTCAGACAGCAGCGGAAGTGACGCTTTCCAAACCTTCGTCTTGCTTGACAACAACGGCGATGTTCTTCGTTGGAGTGAGCAAGCGTTACCCGGCGAGGACATCGATGCCGCATTGAAGGCTTACGCAGCGGGCGGGTTTAGTGCTGGAGAAGATTCAGCGTATTCCCTCGATTTGCCCGGTTCAGACCGCGGCGGTGATGAGAATCGACTCGACGATGTCTTGCTCAAACCAAGTGACGAGAAATCCGAAACCATCACTTTTGTATGGGAAAAAATAGAATTCAATTTCACCTCAGGTGGTGCGGAAGAACAAGATGTCTTTGCCTTGTTTGAAGCCTATACACTGCTGATGAAGAGCGATTGGTCGAACCTGAATTTGACTGGCCAAGACTTGAGCGGTAGAAACATCAGTCGTGTAGACTTGTCCGGCAGCAATCTTTCAGGTGCCAACCTTGCAGATGTGAACTTGAGTGAAGCCATTCTTGTCAACGCAGACCTATCCTACGCTGATTTGAGTGGTGTGAATCTCAAGAATACAGTCCTTGTTAACATCAACGGCGGCTCACTCGAAGGAACCGACTTCACCAATGCAAACCTCGAAGGAGCATTCGGATTCTTTGACCTTTCAGGTGCAATCCTGACCAATGCAACGTGTCCAGACGGCTCTTCAGCGGATGAAACATCGTGTGTCTCTGGTGCATCGGAGATACCACCGCCTTTAGCAGCGGATTTGTTCCTCGAAGGCACAAGAGTCCAAATCATCATCACACCATATACCACAGAGATGTATTACATGGGCACTCACGAATACGTTCCTGGTGTTAATTCTGCAACCGCTTCATCCGCTCTCATCATTGGAGAATCAGCATGGAGGGCACTTGTCAGCGACGAAGTTGCAAATAATTACTCCTCGACCACTTGGATTGTTGATGTTGGTAGCATCGAAGGCGAACAACTCGAGGCTTTGGGATCAAAATTGTCTGCAGATTCGCGAGTTTCAAGCGTCGATGATTGGGCGAGCACGCACAAAGAAGTTGAACGAAATGGCGGTCTCATCTTCGGCACACCTGGTCTTCTATCCCTACAATTTGTGGTTGCGAGCGTTGCAGCTATTGCATCGAGTTTCGTGTTCCTCTCCCTCGTTCTCAGTCAGCGTCAGAAAGAACTCGCTGTACTTCAAGCGATTGGTGCCTCTCCAAATCAAATCATTCGACTTGTCTTGTTTGAGATCCTGTCAATCGTGATGGTTTCGATGATTCTCGGTATTGTGCTCGGAGTGGGACTTGCCCTCTCATTCAACGGTTTCTTTGATGTGTTTGGTTTCATCTTCCAAATCTTCGGAGGTTCATCCACCACAATTCAGCGAACATTGGTGTACCCATGGTTCCAGATTGTTCTTGTCTCCGCCGCAGTTTTCGCTGCTGTGGTCGTCGCCCTTCTCGTCACGACACGCCGTGCACTGAAGGCAGATTTGGCAAGCGTGCTCAAGGGGGAGTGAAGATGACAGAAACAATTCTCAAAGCTGACGGCCTCTATCACGTGTACGAATCTAAAGCAGAAGACGGAAATGTCGTTGCTCTACGAGGCCTTCACATCAACATGAAAGAAGGTGAAGCCATTGCTGTGGTTGGACCTTCTGGGTCCGGGAAATCAACGCTGATGAAGTGCCTTGGTGGGTTGATGAAGCCCAGTGCAGGTTCAGTGACGCTCTCGGGAAAAAACATGACAAGACTCACTGGTCAAGAATTGGTTGAATTGCGACAGAAGAAAGTGTCCTTCATTTTCCAGGAAGGAAATTTACTCCCAGATTTGAATGCGCGCGATAATGTTGCTCAACCACTACGGCACCAAGGTGTTGCCTCCAAGAAGGCACTTGCTCTTGCAGATGCGATGCTTGAGCGTCTTGGCATGGGTCATCGAATTCATGCTCTGCCAGCAATGCTGAGCGGCGGTGAACAACAACGTGTTGCCATTGCCCGTGCCCTCATCACCCAGCCTCGACTCATTCTTGCTGACGAACCAACTGGTGCTCTCGACCCGGTCACAAGCAGAGAGGTTCTCGCTCTTTTCAAGAACCTCCACAAGAATGAGGGTGTTTCTTTCTTGATTGTGACGCACTCAAAAGAGGTTGCTGCTTTTGCCAATAGGTCGCTCGAACTACGTGACGGCAGGTTTGTCGCAGAACACGGCGATAGTGTCGATGTCGAAGATTTGAGCAAAGACAGGGAATTGATCATCGATGAAACCGGAACGGTCACGCTGCCACCGGACCTTCTCGTTCGCCTTGGAGGTGCTGGTCGCTACTCGATTGGGAATGTTTCAAGTGGGTATTTATCGCTTCAAGGTGAAGCAGTCGAAGCCATGGGGAAGATGGAACTCGCATCTATATGTCCTGCATGCAAGCACAAGTACGGGGATAGCGATGACCAATTATGTCCTTCGTGCGGTTCAAGTAGGCCGATGGTTGAGAGCAAATCATGAAGCAACTCACCTCCTTTGTTAGCTACTTAGAGGGTTTCTCGGCTCTTTTCTTGTTTGCAGTCGCCATGCCCGTGAAGTATATTGGAGGCGACCCTCAATTGGTTTCGATTGTTGGTGCAATTCACGGAGGACTTTTCGTCGCATTCATTGCCTTGCTGTTTGTTGGTGTGGGGCGTCAATGGAACATGACCGCATTGATTCACGGATTCATTGCTGCAGTTGTACCTGCAGGACCGTTCCTTTTCGATGGAATGCTCATTAGCGGCGAGTATGACCTCGAGAAAATGAGTGAATAAACCCAATTAATTGTGATAAAACTATAAGCAAACCACGAAGGCTTGAGCATGGATTGGAAATCACAAGCGCTAAACCCTAAAGTTTGGTTAATTCTTACTGCGGTCATACATACATTCGTAGGGGTGCTTTCATCATATGATTCAAGCAACGATAACGAGACAATGATTGTTGGAATCATGCTCATAATTCCAGTATACATGCTTTATGCCGCTTTCATGACTGAAGGTCAAGCACAAGCACGTTTAGCAAGTGTAATTGCGGGCCCATTCGTTGTCTGGTTCCTCGTTTGTGCGGCCATGGGCTTGGAGCCTACCTTCGCTACCGAGAACATCGAATGGAAGTTTTCTTCTGAACTCATTCCACCCTTGCTCTTTTGGGGTATGACAGCACTTACTGGCTTATTGGGTTGGAACATGGATGAAGCAACGCCAGAGGTATGAGCATGGACGCAAAACGTATTTTTCAACCTAAAATATGGCTACTCGTCTTTGCTTTGGTCCATACCCTTGGGATGAGTGCTGATCTTTTACCAGTGCTAACGGATGACGAAGCTGCGAGTGACCATCTAGGCAACACCGTTAATGACTCACTTGCTGATGATGGAGGTGCGATTGAAGCGTACCAGAGTGGTATTTCACAAGTGTATGGTATTGGATTGTCATGGACTATCATCATGGTTGGTGGTGCATTCTGGACACGTGGGAAATCACAAGCTCAATTGAGCGTATTGTTCGGTGGCGGACTTTTTGTGACAGGCTTGACCCTAGGCGTGATGGGTTCAATGGTCGGAGATGGCTTTGATGTGTTTGCCTTTGTGATGACCTCGCTCTTTGCAGCACCAATAATCGCTAGTGGCACTCTTCATCTCGATGACGAGGCTGAGGAACCGACAGTTGATGCCTGAGTAGGATTGAATGTACATAAAGCATCTTTGACCCTTGTGACTAAAGTTCCATGCCCATTCAAACCATTTGTTCCGATAGTCTGCTCATAATAGGAGAACACGAGATTGAATCTTCATGCCGATGAAATCGACGATAATCTATTTGAAGCAACACTTCAAACAGGATCCATGGTGAAAGTGCATTGCATCGACTGTGGCGAAGTAGAATTCGAAGCCGAGACGTTCAAAGAGATGCTCACACTCATGATGCCACATTATTTTGATGCTCATCAAGACATTATGTCAGGTCAATCAACCGAAACTCAAGAACAATGGATGCAACGTTTGACCAAAGCATTCGACGATGCAAAGAATGCCTAAACCTCATGCTGCTTTTACACCCTCAGGCCATAGAACGAGAATGAGTGTTTGTCCACGTGTTTTTGGTGTGTGCGTTGACTCGCGTTCCATCCAGACGATAGATCCTGTCGGATAGGTGCCATCTTCATCCCATACTTCGCCACGGAGAACGAGATAGGCTTCGCCACCAGGGTGCATGTGTGGCATAAAAGCATCAACTTCAACCTCAGAATCAGCCTCGTAGAGGACGAGTGAACATTTGTCTTCACGCTTTAATTTTCCAAGTTTGACCCCGGTTTCAAAATCCTTCCAAGATATGTTTTCATTGAGCCATTCATCATTAATGTTGAACGATAGCCAATCTGACATGTCGTGAGTAAACACCATGATTCATCGCAAAGGGAATCCTATGATATGGTATTCGGTTGAAGGTCAAGAATCGTACTTGTTAATTAAGGGGGTATCTAACAACCTATATGGAGCGCAGAAGGAGAGATCTTCCGGTAACCATGTATCGCATATTGTTGTATTTGTCTCGAATGAAAGTCAGAGAAGATGAGACACGAAGATTAATGAGAATTGAACGTGCCACAGGAATTGAACGAAAAGAATTGCGTTTACATCTTCAAAAATTAGTCGATTCGGGTTATGTCGAGGCTATTGAAGCAGGAAAAAAAGGAAGAGGAGGCCATTCGATCATCTCTTATGATATTCTAGAGTCCGGCAGGACTTTGCGTAGTGATTTAGGTCGATGGATTGACTTGTGCATTCGTATGGAGTATTATCCCAGTGAGTTTTTTTATCTTCCAAGTGATGCATGATAGAGGGTAATTTAACCCTCTAAAAACACTCTTCTTTGATTATATATTCGACCACTATGCAATAAACATGACCGGCAAGAAATCTGTCGATAAGGTGAGTAAAGGATTGAACTCGCTTATTGACGAATTCTCATCTGCAGTCAAAGAAATGGTAAACGCAGGTGAAGCAACAGTTGTTCATCTCGCAGTTGGCTCAAGTCGAGTCATCAAAGCTGCAATTGACGCAACAGGTGAAGTTACGAAGATTACCGTTGAAACCGCTGGAAATGTAGTTGGATCAGTTGCAGATGGCGTGAAGAATGCAGTGAGTCATGTTGGTCATAAGAAGGAGGAAGAAAACGAATGATAGGAAGATTATTTGCGGTTACATTTATCGCAGGAATGGCAGGTTTAGCAGTAGGAATGGCAGATAGTGCATTCAGGCATTATTATTACAAAATAGCGGATGGCGAGGATAGAAAATCACTCTTCGTTCAGGATGTTGAAGCAATTTCACAATATGACGGGAGCGTGGAAGAATGATTCCAGCAATTGTTGGAGGCGTTTTCATCGTGGCGATTGGATTTGAATACCTCGCACTCGGGGCCGCCGCTGGAACAGGTTATGGACTTGGAAGGAAATATGGACGCAAAGTTTGTGAAGCAGTGGACAATATTAATATCCCAATTCCTCAATTCCACAAAGATGATTGAATAGTGAATTTGATGTATATGATTGAGATGGAAGTTCGTGGGCGTTGAATCAATTTCAATTCCAGATTTTCCGCCAGCTGGGCCATGGGACCTGTATGTCCTTTTCCTCATATGGTTGCCATTTGTTTTCCGAGCAATTTTACTCACAAAACCACTATACAAAGTAATCAAATCATTTGCTCCGCATGCTGGATGGGCTGTAAAACAAATTCGTGATTTGCCAATTCGTGGCTTTGCAATATTGATATTCAATGAGACATTTGCATTTCTAATACCTCCGTTAAGTGTTTTGGTATTGAGATTGTTTGCAAATCCAGTTGGATGGCAGACGTGGGATGAAGTTACGCTTCTTGGTTATTTTTTGCTACTTGTTCTCATCATTGGTTGGATCATCGCAGATTTGTTTAGAATTCTTCGAGTTAGAAGAATGCTCCATGCAATTGTAAAATATGATGTTGGGAAATTACAAAAAATAGCAGATGCAGGTCTGAAAACAAGAAATTTCATTCGTCGGTTTGCGAAAAAGAAAACAAAAGACACTCCTGATGAAACAGATGTAGGAAAATCTGCGGGTAGAGTTGGAAAAAGAGCTTTGAAAATTTGGGGGATTAGGGCTTGGAGAGCCAGACGATTGAATCCCAGCACACTACTTGCTTCTGTTGCAGTGGGTGCTGCAATCGAAGGAGCTCGGGCTGGTGCTGGTAAGGTTTCAGATTTTATAGACGATAAAATGCAAGAAAAGTTCAATGAAATTGCAAAAACAAACTCTTCAAGTTTACTTCTTCTCTTTCTTCGTGATTTAATTATGGGCATATTGCCAATCGTTTACTTGGCAGGATTGAAACAGTTTTTTTAAGAGCCGTCACATTGATGCACTTCGTCCTTTTCGGATGGCTTGAGGACACCCATGTCTCACTTGATTTTACTTCGCCACGGCCAATCGGTTTGGAATAAGAAGGGCTTGTTTACAGGATGGGTCGATGTTCCACTCTCAAAGAAAGGCATTGAAGAGGCAATGGAAGCAGGTGCGAAACTATCAGAAATTCCAATTGATGAAGTCCACGTATCTCAGTTGATTCGTGCTCAAATGACAGCTATGCTCGCTTTATCAGAGCATCCGAGCAATGCATCACCCCAACTTTTGACGCCAGAAGACCAATCGCACACAGGATGGGCAGATATTCACGATGTGAATCAAATCACCATCCCAGTTCATGCCTCCTGGAAACTCAATGAGCGGATGTATGGTGAATTGCAAGGAAAAAACAAGAAAGCCCTCATGGAAGAGTTTGGCGAAGAACAAGTACGAATTTGGCGACGTTCATTCGATGTCCCTCCACCCGGCGGTGAAAGCCTCAAAATGACTGCTGAGCGAACGCTGCCGTACTTTGAACATCACATATTACCTTCGTTGAACGACGGAAAGAATGTTCTCGTTGTTGCTCATGGAAATTCATTACGAAGCATTGTGATGTCGATTGAACAATTATCCAGCGATGAAATTCTGCAGGTTGAGATTCCTACTGGCCAACCGATTATCTATGACTTTGAAGATGAACGATTCAAATTGCTTTCGAGAATGTGATACATTGGATTTTCAAATTTCAAAATTCATCGATGATTTGTCCTACTTTTTAGATTCAGTCAAATATCCGAAGCAAAAGAAATCAAATCAAACAATTTTTGAAATAATTGGTAAAGTAGATCACGAAGTTATTTTAGTAAATTCTTTGGTATTTTTTCTTGATTCTGATAACCCTCATTCATTCGGTTCAACAATTTATGAGAGATTTTGTTCTGAGGCAGGCATCGACAAAGATATCTTTGGAGATTTGAAAGATATTCAAACCGAGGTTTACCACACCTTCGAAGGTAAGAGTGGTAGAATTGATATTGTCATAGAAACAGTTGATGGTATCATAGTTGTAGAAGCAAAGGTGAATGCTGGTCTAAAAAATCCACTTGACGTGTACGAAGATTACGCAGTTAAAACAGGGAAAAAAAACGTCGAACATATTCTGTTGACAAAAAATGCTAACAATACAACAAATTCATGGACGAATTTGACATGGGGACAAATTTTTCAGTTAGAAGCATTAGATTATGATTCATACAAATTATTGTGGGATAGCCTGAAAAATTCGTTTAAGGAGGATGTTTTGATGGAAAAAGATGAACTAAAAAAGATTGCAGAGAAACAGCACGAGTACATTCAAATGTACAAGAATATGCAAACCGTTTTTGATTATATGAAAAACAAAGCGAACACTGTTTTGAACCAATTGAGCACAATAGACAATTTTTCTAAGGAAGATGGTAGCAATAAAAATTTGCGAATTTGGGCGAGTAAATTCGGAACATCTGATTCAGCATTTCCAGTGGTTGTTGTTGAAGGAAAGTCAAAAGATGCAGTCATCGATATTTATGTTCAGCCGAGAGGGTATGCAATCGTTGTTTTCGCTAGGAAAGACGAAGGTCAATATAGAAAATTGCTAGAGGAAAATGGTTATGAAATCAAAGATTGGCAGAATTCAATTACCGATGAAAAACCCACAAAAAGAGCATGGATATCGAAGTATCCGGAGGGACTTGACATCAACCTCGCAGTGTGGGAAGGGGGCGCCAACAATGAACAAGGTCCTCATTTCAATGGAGATCCCGAAGAACTTTCAAAACTCATTAAAAAAATATGGGACATCATAACCTAATACCTTGATGAATCAATCAAAAGGTTTTCATCGTGCCGCTTATGTTAGCGATATATGGCTCAGCCTTGGCGCTTTGATGGTTTCCCCGGTCGAATTCTCTATGTCGACCTCGATCAAGGTACCTGTGAGGCAAGAGAACTACCACATGCTTGGTGTTTGGAGTCGCTTGGTGGAAAGGCATTAGCGACTAAACTCCTTGTCGAATGGGACACAACGGATTACACCCAAGCGGTACAACAACAGCATCCCGTGAACGGCAGGGTTGATTCTGCCTCGCATCCATCCACACCTTTACTCATCATGACTGGGCCGTACCAGGCATCAAAGGTTGGCTCATCGGGAAGGGCAGTGGTTGTAACTCGTTCACCACTCACGGAGTGTTACATTGACACATATATCGGTGGAAATTTGGGTCATGAAATTCGTCGTGCAGGTTGGGATGGTATCTTCATCACTGGTCGAGCGCCAAAGTGGCAACGCCTCGAAATCTGCGATGATGTTGCGATGCTTCTTCCCGCAGACAACCTGCTTGGCATGACCACTTGGGAGGTCGAAGAGCGCCTCAACTGCCTCGGAGAGTGCCTTTCTATAGGACCTGCCGGGGAGAACGGCATTCGCATCGCCTCCCCATTAACAGCAGGTCGACGTGCTGCAGGTCGAGGTGGAACCGGTGCCTCCTTTGGTTTCAAGCAACTGAAATGTATTACTGTCATCGCCACAAAACAGGCCACATCAGAAGTCCGGTATGCAGAAGAATTTGACCTCAATGAAGCCATCAAAACCCAACGTTCTGAAATGGGTATGCGAAGAAAGGCAGCCGACCCCTTCTACTCCTTCGGAACCAGTCGAGGGCCGCTCTATGCGTCTGAAAATGGAAGGATGCCAACGGGAAATTATTCTTCAACGGATGGTAATATCCCCGTGCTTGAGCAACTCAAGGTAAGTGGTGGCTCGGGTGGAGTGACACAAGACGATGTTGCAAAAGGTGCAACGCCGGTTGAAATCTCGGCTCCTCTTGACCCATTCAAGTTGTCAGGCGAATACTGGCACCAACAACTTCCGGATGCGAAACAATCGGGTTGCTGTACGCCTTGTCCAATCGCGTGTGAGGCTGCTGACCGGCCGACCATCGACGGTGAGAAATTGAAAGGTCGACCCCTCCATCACAATCGTGTCGAGCGACCTGAGTACGAAACGCTCGCAATGATGGGAGCGAACCTTGGTTTGACGTCAAGTCTCGAGGTGATGGATGGAAACGATGCATGCAACCGACTTGGAATCGATACGATTTCTGCTGGTGCTGCACTATCGCTCATGTGTGAAATTTCAATGCGAGGTTGGCTTCCAAAATCATGGTCGTCCACCTTCAAAGCGCCGTTTGCGTTTGGCCGATTCAAACAAGGTGATGACGTACCTTGGGAGTTTGGTGTACCCGAACTACCCCCGCTCGCCCTCCATTGCCTAGCCCATGCCACACCTGGAGATGGCTCATTGTTTGGAACGCTCACTGCTGGGGCAGTCGTTGCTTCCAAGGTGATTGAGGAGATGACGGGTCACCCCACCTCTCAATTAACAGCCCATTGCAAAGGCCTTGACCTTCCTGCTTGGGACCCTCGCGGAAAGCGTGGAAATGCTATGGCCTACATGACAGCGAACGTTGGTGCTTCACATATGCGTGCTGGTTACAAGGAACCCACTGGACTTCCCAATGCTTCGGCGCTTGACCTCATGGAAGAATTGATTGAAAGCCAAAATGAAATCGTGATTCGTGATTCGATGATCTTGTGTGCGTTTGCAAAAGGAGCGACACCAGATGCGGTCATGCTCCAGGCATGGCAAGCGATGACCGGTGAAGATTGTACATGGCAGGATTTGCTCGACAGGGCCGCAAAACAATGGGATTTGGCACGACAGTGGAATGTCGAACATTGGAATAGACTAGGCATGGATGTCAAAGAACAAGATTTCCTCTCTTGGCGACTTCGAAAAGAACCGTTGCCCAGTGGTGTAGCCTCAGGCATGGTCTCTTTCGTTGATGATGATGATGAGAATGCATGTCTTTCACGCTATTACGAACTTCGAGGATGGACTGTTGAGGGTGAACCCCACGTAGTGTTTTGAACAAATTTTGATTGCAACGGAATCAATATTTCGTCCATTCACTTATCGAACCAACTTGACGATAGTAATTTTCGCCTTCGTATTGCAACCATTCAAATCCGTGTTCATCTGTATTTTGAGCAGCAGCGTTGATGTCAGGACCCGTTATATCGGTCGATTGCTCCTGTTCAATCACATGTGAATCCGTGTTGATATTCTCCTCGGCAGAATCATTGCTCATTGATTGCTCAAGTTCAGTTGTCTCAAGTGTTGATTCAGGTTCACGTGTACCTGTTATGCCCAATTTTTGACCCTGACTCGGTTTTATTCTGAGTTCGTTATGTTCGTATGTTAATTCGTGAATCTCAATTCCTTTCTTTTCAACGAGTTGATTATCGAGCATCATCACATGTGATTCTAGCGCTTTTGTAAACTTCAACATTGGAAGCCAAATTAAAGGATAGAAGACGAGCAGCATGAGTATTGTAAGAAGAAAAATTACAAATGTATTGATTGTTCCTGCAAAGAGTCCACCGTTCTCCAAAGAAGCCGTAGAAATTGTCCATGCGGTTTGTGAAAACAAAACAACAGAACCAAATCCTGCGGTAACATTGGTTAAATCGTTCGCTTTTTGTCCAATTGGACTCATTGACCGCGTTTTTTTGTCAACGATACTGAGTGAACTGTATTTCAGGACAATGACAGGTCCTACGAGCACGGTTATGAGCGGTGCCATCATAAGAACCGCTAATACCCTTACATCGAGATAAGCTTCCATGATTCGATCAAGCACGGTTGTACTTTCTAAGATACAATCAGCGTCACATAAAACAAAAACTTGGTCAACTGTTTCGTCGTATTCATCGCAGTAGAATGCATCAAATTCGATTGTGCCGTCCTCACAGATCACAGCATTACGACCTTCTCCTTCTGCAACCAGCGGCACGTTTGATTGAGCAATCAAACTGATGGCAAAAAGTAGAACAAAGATTGCAGTCATACTCAATTTTCGTGTTGCTTTGTATACCTCAGCTCTACTTGATGTTGAAGGTAAGGAGTACTCTGAGAAGCGAATTAGAAATTTCTTTCCAGAACTAAATACCGTGGCGTACAATGGCAATATGGTTCGAATGAAAAACCGAGTGAACAAATTCCATAATCCGCCCACCAAAAAATAGAATAAAACAGCAATCACTAGGATCATTCCATATGTTATAGGAACAAGAATCAACATTGAAGTGAGCGATAAACCTGTGATTAGCATTTCTTTTTTCGAATTTACTACCTTTTCTATAGCATTTTCAAGTGTCTGTACATCATCATATACTGGAAGTGGATGAAGGCGATACTTTCCGATAAGAATGAGTAATCCTTCAATCCATGCCCAAGGCAAGGTGATGAAACTTGCTGCACCAAATGTAAATATCACTAGGAAGAATTGAAGAAATCCCTTTTTCCAGCGTCCGAGATAAAAATTATGAAATCCGATTATACCAAAAACAATTGCTAAAAGAAATGCAACAATTTTATTTTTAGGTTTAACCTCTGTATTAGCATCCATGATAATACAATTTAGATTTGATATAATTAATTTATTGAGATTCAATGTTATGGTCTAAAATATATGGACTTCCATAATCATTGACAAGGACAACATTGATTCCAAATCCATTCTTATGAAACGCTATGAGTTGAATGTCATGGATGGCATGCCCACTCGGAGCAATGCCGAGAACTGGTAACCGCTTTCGAGCAAAAAAGCCCTTTTTCCGAGGTGTTTGTTGTTTGGATCCTAAACTCCGTTGCACCCCTTCGTAGTCATCATACCAAGGAAGAGGGCCTTCGGGGGTAAATCGTAACCCAAGAATCATGTCAATGCCTTGTGTTTCCTGAGCAGCATCTGCATCGGCTTCGCTCGGTAGGGCGGGTGCATTCGGGTGGGTGTGCAACCAATGAGTGAACCGACCCGCCCGCGAACCCCTGTCTTGAGAATAGATGCCATCGATCCATTCTTCGGGTAAATGATGGACGGAGAAAGAATCTCCTCTGTTGACGATATGTGCTTCAGTCACAACATAGCCTTGACCTTGGAACAAGTCATTTTGTTCATGTTCACTTTTGAATTGTGCAGCAACGTCTTGACGAACGGGAAGACTTCCATCGAAATCAAGACCGACGAGAATTTCGTCTGGTAGCGACTGAAGGGCCCACCAAATGATCTCCTGCAGAACCGAACCACGAAGGTGAACTTGTGCTTTGTATTGGTCACGCTGAGCCATTGAATCACGGTTGTAATCAGCCATTAATGCCTCAAGCCATGGCTCAACCATGTCGATGTGAGAAGGTCCTTCTTCAAGAGATTTCATGATGTGAGAAACCGTATCTTTGAATAGAGTAACTTTGCACCCATAACCATGGCGAGAAAGAAGGGGGGTTTCGGACGATTCCTTGGTTCGATTACCGGTACGCCATACGAAAAGTTACTCAAACAGGTCGAGAAAGCCGTCGAGGAGCTTGAGGATGATGACAAAGCACTCGGCAAGCGTCTGCGACGCCTCGTCGACGAAACCGGTCAGAAATACGAAGACGAGGAAATCGATGAGGAAGAACATGACCTTGTCATCGAAGCCATCGAAGAAGCCGACCCAAAAGGTCGAACATTTGGAAAATTTTCTGATGATGACTCATTTTATGCAGGCGATATCCCGGATGCACCTGAACTCAAAGGCGGCAAGAAAATCGACCTCGATGACTTAATGCAGGCAAAAGGTGATGAATTCCTCGGTAGTTTTGGCCGTGATGAGTTTGATGAATTCCGTGACAAGATGACTGAGGATTTCTTTGCAGAAGCAGATGCGGCCATCGCACAGGGTGACCACGAAGCCGAAATCCGAACGGAACATCGAGTCTTTGGTGGCGCTGAGTCAGATGTCGAAGATGTAAAGCGTAGAATCGCACAAGAATCTGATATTCCTTCCGGCGGAAACCGAGAGCCTGCACCTGCAGCACCTGAGCCTGAGTATGAAGATGAAGCGGAAGATGATGGATACTCCGTTGATGAAGATGGCACAGAGTGGTTCGAAGATGAAGAAGGCTACTGGTGGTATCGCCCTGAAGGTGAAAACGACTGGATTGCCTACGAAGAGTAGTCTCGAAACACAGAGAGATACGGAACTTCAAATTTTGAGGTACCTACATCAGCACCTTCTTTGAGCATCAGTTCATTTTTTCCTTCATCACTCGACATAGCAACAATGAGCCCAGGTCGAGCAATATCATCCGACTGAATTCCAAAATTCAATTCTCGAAGGACCTCAAGACCTGTGTAGGGTGGCATGAAATGATCGAGTAACAAGACATCGGGCTCAAACGAAGCGATGGTTTCAACCGCTGATTGAGAATTCCACTTTTGCTGAAAATCAATTTTTCCCATATCAATGCCCTGTGATTCCAATATCACTGCGATATCGTAGGTGTCTTCGAAGGCCAGAACTTTCATACAATCACGAAGGTATTGGTTGTTGGTCCCACCAAGGAGGAGAAAGGAACCATCGTTCATCATCAACCTCTCGGTCGATAAGTGGTAAACTGAAGACCGAATCTGCATTATCATTCACGGACAAACCGATAGCTGCACAAGGACTAGGGAGGTAATCTTCCCCGCTTTCAGACAAAACGATTTGAATTGAATCACCAACAGAAAGACGGACATCGAGAGGATTGAACTCCATCTTCATGAGATATGTTTGTAGTGGTAATGCTGGATTTGCATCGTATCCACCATCTCGATATCGAACATCCATTGTCGCATGCCCCAATCGAAGATTTTCTGAGTTGTACATGGTCGCAAAGATTTGACCACCATTGCATGTTAAGGTATCAACACTCAAATGCAAAGTTGGCATTCCAGAAATATGGATGTCGTTTTCAAGTTCGGGAAACGTGATGACAACTTCGTTATTGAGATTGACAATGTTTCCAGTGACATCTGCATTATCGAGTGATGTCGGCCACCATTGCATGTCTTCTGGAGGCCAAGTGTCCTCGACGTGCCACATACCATCGTTGGTTTGAATTTGCACATGTGGTTCAGGCTCCTCGCCCATGCCCATCAGGTAATAGCCAAACCAAGCGTACAATTCGACGGCCCAATCCATTCGGGTCATATTTGGATAGGCTTCTTTGCCGTAGCCGCTTGTCATTTCACTGTGGCGGTCTGGTTGATCTGGGTAATTATGAGCCCACTGTCCCGCAATCGCCCTCGTATGAATGCCTGCGTCTTTGAGCAATTGGTAGGTGGGGAATGCATGGTACGGGTCAACATTCCAGTCTTGTAAGCCCCATACGAGATACACGCTGCCCTCGTAGTTTGCTAAAACATCTGGAAGGTGACGTCGCTCATCCCAGTAATCGTTCCATTGAGCTCCTCCAAAATCTGCTCCTGCCCATGTCGTGAGCGGGTTAAGTGGGCCTATCATGTCGTCAGTACACATCCTTGAATCATCAAAGGTGGGATCAGCAGTGCTGGCTTCGTAAAGGGCATCGTAGACCATTGCTCTTGACTCAGAGGAACCGTTTCTATAGAACATTTCTTGAACGCCAATTGAACCTGATATTGGAACGATAGTTTTGAGGTACGGTGAAGGATTTTGGGCAGCTTCCCAATTCGTTGTGCCTGCGTATGATTTACCCATCAAGCCAACATTTCCGTTTGACCACGGTTGTTCACCAAGCCAATTGACGACTGCTTGTATACCCACTTGTTCTCCAAGTCCTTTTACATCTTGGCAGTGCGTTGAATTTCCGGTTCCAAATGTGGACGCTTGTGCTAATGCATAGCCATGTGGAAGGAATGTATCATACACCCACTTGCCAACGCCTCCATCAGGAACTGTGTTTGGCGATGAGTCGGCACCTGCGATTCCTTCACCACCAAAATCATAGTATGGGTGAATGGTCATAATAACCGGGATTTTTGTTCCTTCTGGAACGTCAGGAAGCCAAAGAACAACATGCATCAAATCGTCCTCAGGTGTTCCAATATCCTCTTCACTCGCGGGTAGATCAACTTCGACATAGTGTTCAGTGTATGGGAGGGCAGAGTATGAGCCATTTTCAGGTAATTGTCCTCTCATGGTATCCATCGGCAGATCCATCAAATGTCGAAGTTGCAGTGGAGTCGTCCACCATTCCTCGTCATAATTTGTTTCTTCCACCATTGAATCAAGGACGTCTGTACCCACGGTCATAGCGAGGAACAGAAACACGATTGATACCGCAAAAGTTGCACCAGCAGAGGCATTCAATTGTCGTTGGCTCGTCTGCTCGTTTCGGCTGTTTTGTTGAACTTGTAGAGTTGGAACAGGTGGAAGGTCAATGAGTTCCGCTTCGAGAACGCTATGCTCTTCCCCCTCCATGACATAGCGTTGCTTTACCATTTCATGAGGCTAACGCTTTCATGTTCTGTTTTCATCAATCAAAAAAGAACATAGGTTCTTTTACCAGCGTAATGTACCGAGTTTGACAACTATGCCATCAAAAGGGGTCCTCACAGTCATCATTATGGGCACATTGGGTCTTATCCTTATTGGACTTAGTTTCCCAGAATTCAGTGAAATGGACCGTCTCTCGAGAGAATACTCAGATACGTATGATGATTGGGCCGCTGCTGAACAAAAAAACGGAACGCTGACCCTCGTTGACAAAGACCAATATGGTGAAATCGGATTCTCATTCTATGTGAAAGGGACACTACAAGATGAAAATCAAAACGGCATTTTTGACCACTGCGAATCAACCAGTATTGAAATCACATCTCATCCAGAGCTCTCAGAAAAATTGGACTCTCAAGAAGCCTACAATAACACAAATAGAGGGGGTTTCTACTCCATGGTTTCAGACGCTGATGACTGCAGAGTTGACTCTTATTCTGACGAAGCCTATGATGGTCTAGCAGAGAAACAAGGTCTTCTACGAGTGGGTCGAGCTTGTTACGGATGTTTAGCAGGTGATATGGTATTCACATCGAATCAATCGGTATGGGTATCGTACGATGACATCGTCGTTGAAGAATTATTCAATGTGATCGATGATACGCTTTTTGCTTCATTTGCCTATTTGTGCAGTGGTGTTTTCAGTATTTGCTGTGGCGTAGTTATCTTCGTCATCAGTTTATTTTTCAGGAAAGAAGAGACACCACCAGTGATTATTCAACAATTGGGAACACATCCTGTGGTCCAACAACAAATGATCAATCAAAACATCGATGGACAAACCACGTCTGCACCATGGGCATCTTTAGGACCTGACGACCAGGAAATCGGAAAGTGATTTCTTCGAAATATTTGGCACCATAGCGTGTTCTGCTGGATAGCCAACTGGCATGAGGAGCATAGCATGTTCATACGTTGGGCGTTCGAGAAGTTCGCGTAGGAAGCCCATTGGCGAAGGTGTGTGCGTGAGTGTGGCAAGCCCCATGTTCTGCAAGGATGCAATCAACAATCCTGCAGCGATACCACAGGATTCGTGTGAGTAGTATGTTGGGCCCATCTCACCATTTGACCTTTGACGTTGTGAGTGTCGAAACATCACGATGAGCCAAGGAGCGTCGGTGATGTGCTCTTTGATCTCATCCGTGCCTAGTGGCTCAAGAACTTCAGCCCAGGCTTCAGGCATTCGCTCTGCGTACGTCTTTCTCTCTTCTTCTTCAGCTGCATCTCGAATGGCCTGTTTGAGTTCTGAATTTGAAATGAGAACAAATGTCCACGGTTGAAGATTTACTCCTGAGGGGGCTGTTCCAGCAGTTTGAATGGCAAGTTCAAGCAAATGTTGTGGCACAGGTTCATTTGAGAAATGCCGGATACTCCTGCGTTGCTTCATGCACTCAAGGAATTCTTTACCACTCTCGAGCATGTCATCTGTTCTTCTTGGTGTATGAACGAAGGGAATCATGTCAGGGGACATAAAAAGGCTACGAGCAGCCATCCTTCAACACTTTGGTTTCCAAACGGTGACTCAACCCGTTGGTTCAAACGACATTCGAAACCGAATGTTGAGCACCTTTGTCTATGTTTCAGTTTATTCTGTTGGAAAACTACGAAGCAGGGCCATAGCGTGGAGTAAAATCGCCATCGCAATGACGGCATGTATGTAAGACATTGCTGACATTCCGCCGCTGTACATTTCGCCTAATCCATATTGGATGACCCAGGCTCCAAAAAGGCCCCAGGACATGCCCTTCAATTTGCTATCATCTGTTTTGGACATGACAACAAATATTGCAGTCAAGAGGCAAAGGACTAAGCCAAGTTGTGCTGTCCAGAGGTGACTTTGATCGGTATCTGCAGAGGATTGTGATAAGCCCGTGGAGGCCTGCCCAAAGATCATGATAATGGCACCAATGAGTGAATACTTTGCATAGTTGATCATGTTCATGTTTACAT
>Ga0255772_10001023_pt1 | contig 27756 bp, 27 predicted proteins | sample 071ome_34_FD_179970 | JGI IMG/M metagenome (GOLD analysis project Ga0255772, IMG submission 179970) | Coastal salt marsh microbial communities from the Groves Creek Marsh, Skidaway Island, Georgia - 071411BT metaG (version 2) | ecosystem: Environmental > Aquatic > Marine > Intertidal zone >...
CATCAAGATTATTAAAATACTGGGATACTAAGTTAATATCTCTTAATTGCTCTATATCCGCGGCTGCAACTGGTACCCCAAAAGAACATGCCTCCGATAAGACTAAAGGAAATCCCTCAGTAAAAGATGGTATTACCAACGCGTGACATTGCTTGTAGTACATATCTACATTAATCGTATAACCAATAAAATCCACCCTTTTATTTACGTTAAGATCTAATGCAAGTCGTTGTAAAGACTCTTTCTCGGGCCCATCACCTACTATCGTAAGTGTAGCATTTGGAAGATAACTCAGAGCCTTTATCACGAGTTCAAAATTTTTCAGCCTCACTAATCTCCCTACACAAAGCAGCTTAAATTCAGCCTTCAAACTTTTCTTCTCAGGCCAAACTTCCCTTAAAACCGTGTTATACAAAATTTTAGAAGGTACGTGTAATGTTTTTGCATAATGTCGTCGGTAAAATTCTGATAAAACTATTATTGTATCAGTCCTGTTTAATATTAGGTACCAAATTTGACCTATTAACTTTCTCCCTTTGAACCTGTATTTTACCGTATCTTCTATCGAGTTATGTATCGTTGATATCCAAACTATATTATGCCGATATATTATCTTTAATAGATAGCCTATTAAATCGCAATTTAACGTATGGGTATGTAAAATCAATTTCTCTGATCGCCTTGCTATTAAATAAGGTATGAGATCATAAAACCTAAGCCGCATAAATCTAGAATTACGCCTACCTATCATTCTATAATTTAGTTGTGCAACGCTAACAGGTGCACTGCCGTCAAACCGTGGAACTAGAATTAAGAGTTTTCTTTTCATTAATATACAGAAAGAAATATAAAGGAAAATAATAATGAACATTAGGCAATGTCAAAATCATTGCGAAAATAATCACTAACAAATAATTGACTCTCTGCCGCATTAAAACCAATACTCCTATACCAATTAAACCCAAAGCTAAATAACTATACTCTGCAACTATATAGAACAAAGTATTATGAGGATAATGGTAGACCGGAGCGCTCAATTTCCATGCAGACGGAAACAAGAAAGCTCCCTTCGGGTGATACGCAACATTTTCTAAGTAATCAGTAACAGAGAGGATACTATTTAACCTCTCCTCTATACTTGCATCGTTTTCTTCATAAAACAAAGATATTACACGCGAATTCTCCAATAAAACATCTGAAAACAATACTAATATAATAACAAGTATTGATGCACTCAATAAAAGTCTTGAAAAATTCATTTTAACAACAATTAAACCCGACAAAATGAGTAGTGCACTCCTACTTTGAGTTAATAATATTAAAAACACAACGAGGAGACGAAATAAGCCTAGATCATTCCAATATCGCGCCAAAATACCTAATAATATTAATCCCAGATAGTTTGGATCTCCTAATGTTCCTGATACTTGTAAGAAAGAAACAAAACTAAAATCATCACCAAACAAAAAATAGTTAGAGCTTATTGGATCATAAAGCTGCCATAAACCAACGATTAATTGGATTATTACAGACAATTTTATTGACCATATAAAAAGTTGATTTTCAAAGATTTTTCCACATGTAATCAGATATATTAATACTAAAGTAATCCTAGTAATATTATTCCATTCTATGTGAATATAAGAAGTGCTAAAAATTAACGAGACTCCAGAGAGGAATATAAGACAAACAACAAATACATATAAATACCTATTAACTATTTTATTAGCTGTCGTCAGTTGTATAAAGGCAAACGTTGGGATCAAAACTAGAAGTATAGCTATGATTACTGAAGAATTTTGATTCCCAAGAATGTACTGATAGTTAAATATTAACACATTAGCTAAAACTATATGGATTAGTCTAATCAAAAAATTCTATGTATTTTCTTATCGCTTCTTCCCATGAGTATTTAGCAGCCACCTCTACCCCTTGATTTCTTATTTCAATGATTTGCGTTGCAGGCATATTCTTTAACCTCGCCAAAGCAGCCCCAAGCTCAAAGATATCACTAACAACAATGCAATTCTTCCATGATTGAGCCTCAACTATACCATCAAATGACAAAGAGGTGCCAATTACAATTAGACCATGAGACATTGCCTCTAACACCTTATTCTTAATCCCGGCTCCAGACAGCAAATAACTCATTAAAATGTCATATTCAGCAAGAAAAGAGCTTAGATCATCGAATTTCCCATAAACAAAGCTGTTTTTTAGCTTCAATACATGGCTATTGGTACCAGCTATAGTCAATGAGAAACCATGTTCCTTAAGAATGGGCGAAATATAAGCATCTGAAAAATTAGCACATTCATAATTCTCAGCATAATCCATATTTCCATAAAAAATTGCTGACTTTAATTCACTATCTACCCTAGCATCCGAGGTAGGTGGCAATACACCATTCGGTATAACAGTAATCATATCAGGTGATGAAAACGCTCGAATATCGTCACTACTTACAAGCACAGTCCTAATACATCTAAACAACATCTTCTCAAAAACCAAATAGAATATTACCTTTAAAAGATTATATAGATTTTTACTTCTTAAATAACGATTTCGAGCATACCTATACCTGCTATCAATATGGAGCAAGCGGAGACTACTTAATTGACTAATTCCTACTCTTCCTATTAATCTCCAATCATCCATTACTATGGACGAATTGCTCGACTCTCTTTGAACAAATCTTCCAATTAAGAAATAAATCAAAACATTTGAAAAAGCCAGGAAGGCATCTAAAAAGCTCAACGTCGGTGCATGTCTTACATCGAAATTCATCTTTAATTTCAAACGATGTAAAATCAATCCTATACCGTGGTTAGTATCAAAAGTATCCTCTCTACTTGATATTAGTATCATAAATATTATACCTTAAATATAAAGCGATTAATACCCTTGAGACTACAAATAAACCATTGATAATATAAAATATCACTACTAAATCTTTACATAAGAAAGAATAAAATAGGAACATATAGCTAAATAGTACCCAGCCTAGCATGTCCACATTAAATATTAGCCTTGCCGCTGGATGATTGATTTGGATATTATTCCGGATTATTGGCACAAAAAATTCATTTATCGTAAACAACAATAATGGCAAGAAAGAATACAAATAATAGGAATTTACCATAAGATCATACCCAATAAATAAAGACAATAACAGCCCACGTAACCTATCGCTAAGCATATCTATCAAAGCGCCCCACGCCGAAACTTGCTTTCTACTGCGGGCCAGGTCTCCATCAAGATGATCTAGCCAAACTACAACGACCAGAACCAAAGCAGCCATTAACTGGTAATCGCTGAAAAATAATATCGGAAACAATATAAATACCAACAATCCTAAAAGCACAATGTGATTCGGCTTAATTCCACGAGGAATAAAAGGGACAAGCGTTTTAGAAATTACTCTATACGGATAACTTATTTTTGACATTGAAAATTCTTAAAATAATATTTAGTAGCACAAAAGGGACAACAAATAACCACAAGGCAGGATCTGTATTTAAAAAATAATAAAGCAATACAGGCAAAATATAAGAAATGAGATACGAGAGAAAAACGAAAATTGTTTTTTCTGCCTTATACAAGCTATAAAGAGGTATAAACATGAAAAAACGTAAATAAACAGCAAGAAGGAGATATATTGACCAATAATCTACTCTAATAAATTCAGAATTTCCCGAGACAAATAAAATTAAATATTCGTCGAAAAAAAAAGATAAAACACTATAAACCGTCAGGATTAATAGTAATAAAATTGAGAACTTTTTCGTTCTGGATTTAAACTCTTTTACCTCAATCTTATAAAATACATCGATAAAAATCAACTCGAAAGTAATAATACATAATCCGGGTAATGTATAAAACAGCGTTTTCAAAATCGACCAACGACCGGAGGATACATTCCCGCTAATTGCTGCGATTTCTTCGATCAAGAACCAATTTATAAACTCATTTATAAGCCACTGCATAGCTAACCATCCGCCGAACTGCACATATGGCTTTATATTGTTTAATCTAACGCCGCTAAATTTCGGCGTCTTCTTATGAAAGACAATATGAACTATTAGATACGCTAATGTCATGGCGCTTAGGCGCATTTCAGCAAAAGGAAATAAATAAACAAGCGTAGCAACAAACAAAACGACTAATAATTGACTCAAAAGGGTCTGCAATAAATACAGTTTTGAATTATTTGAATACCGATAATATGTTAATTTTAGAGCATTTAAAGCTTCTATTAGAGCAAATGGTAAGGCGAAAAAATACCATGATTCAATAACATTCATTAATCTTAAGAACAAAACTATTAGTGTCATTAATCCACCCATCAATAGTGTTGTGCTAATCGCAGAATTATACTTAGTCACTATTTCCTCATCTGACCTACTTTTATTTAGAAGCACTAGAAGTGCCTGATTAGCACCCATTCTTACACCTATAGAAATAAACAGTGTGAAAGCCATGAGCCGAGCGAAAGCTCCAAAATCCGCACTATTCATTAGTCTGGTTGTTAGAGGGAGTATAAACAATGAAATCGCAGCAGTAACAATTTGCGAAAATGCAAATCCTGAATTATTGCCAAACATCTTTAAACTCACGGAGATCTGGCTTTTTTAAGATTTCTTTCGAATCTCCCCTACTTTTAGATCGTATCAATGAGGCGAACGAATGTGGACTTATCGTTTCTGGAACGAAAAATCCAACTTCTGCAATCCGATAATAGTTTTTGGCCTGGGGATAATCGTGAAATCGTTCCAATAAAAACAGAGGCTTCCCCAATTGATCAAAATAAATACCGGTGCCACTAAATTTTGTTACAGCATACTCTGCTCGGTGAAGAGCCATATTTAAGTCATACTCCACAATTATTTCTATAGTGCTTTTAACTTCTTTAATCCAACGTGAATAATTAAACTTATCATTTGGATGAGGCTTGATAATTAAAACCAGTTTATGCACACAACAAGTATTTACCAAATATTGTAGCTCTTGGATCTGTTGGTGTTTGTTAAAATATTGCGAGCACGGCTGAGTCAAAAATAATAGCGAGTCTGGCAATAGCTTAGTAGAAGGTGGTACTGCCTCATTAAACTCCGAATAGAAATTTGCCACACGAACATCGGTCCTATCGCTCAATCTGAATTTGCAAAATAGATTTTCTTCGATAGTATCTTTAACAAAAAGTACATCGACACCTACAGCGCTTAATTCTGGTCCAACTCCAGTGATGCCTCTTTTAAACGCAACAACTTTGGAGAATCGTTCCCCTAAAATTATACTTATCTCACTTACGTAGTTTGTGGTGTATAAAAACTCCCCGTGCACATTCTTAAGGCAAGACTTCATAAGTGATATATTAATCAATTCCCTATAGAAAATGTATCTCAACACTCTATAGAGGTCGTGACTTACACTGTGTTTTAATGAACGCCATAACTTAATTTGCTTACAAACCTCCCTAAAAAACTCTATATTAATATGTAAATGATCATTTATAAAAGTCACTCTATTTAGCATATATACTTCATCACTAGAGACGTTTTTTAAAATCTCATCTGTCACATCTAAATACTTGTCATTTTCATAAAACACAACACGATTCAAAACATGATTTGCGGGAGATCTATTATATCGAAAACAACCCAATGTTATTCTTAATATAACATATATATTAAACGTAATTATTTCAAAGCATCTTCTTATCCTTGTTTTATGCAAAACGGAATCCTCAATGCTCTTTTGCTCATTATTATATTTGAAATAACTATAAAAATAAACCGGAAAGCTTTCGTCCTCGGCTAAACCATCAACATGCTCTAAATAACGATCGTGTAAAGAACTCACAATAAATCAATTATAGAAGCATCTTTCAATAATTTCAAGACCTGGATCACCTCCCTTTCTCCTTTACCAGATTTGCTAGCAACCACAGTGGCAGAAGAAAACCCTGATCTTGCTAGAAAAAGAGCCCAATTTATAATAATCATTGAGTCATCGGAATTATTTAATGTCCCCCCAATTTTACGATATAAATTGTGTTTGGACAAAAATAACTCACCTCTCTTAGCCGAATATTTTTTAGATATTTTATAAAAAACTTCACGATCTGCCCTTTCGATAAACTCTAGTAATTTGTCACCGAAAATCTTATGATGTTCTGGAGAATAGGAATTTAGATTATCACTTGAGTTGTGGTATTCTTCGAACTGAGCATAAGGTGTTCTTGAAAAAACACCATAATCCAATTCGAAGGTGCTAAATTGCCTCTCATCACTGCCAAAAGGCTCAAAATCTACTAAATCAAAATCAAATTCCTCCACTAACGCATTTAGAACTGAATAAGACAAAGGACTTTTTTTAAATGTGATGTTTTTTTTACCACTAGAACAATGTAAAGTTGCTCCAAACAGAACTTTAGAAAAATCTAACTCATTGGCAAGCATTACTGCTCCAATTGTTTCCGGCATAAGAATGAACCGATAGGAAAAGTAATTTGAACTACGAGTCTCCAAGTCATTCATCAAGCGTACAATACTTGAAACTCCGGATAAATTATCATTTACCAAACTAGGATGACAGATGTATGAGGTGAATAAAATTTCATAAGGAACTTTTCCCTTGATTAGTTTTTCCCCATAATATAATTTCCCCGGAATTGATTCGCTATCAATATTGGCATCGATTTCACCTTTGATAGTTAGAGCAGACCATTCAGAGTTTGACATACAAAACCCCCAGTTCTTAGAATAATATGATGTTCGATAAGGTATGTGTTCATCTAACCAAATATGACCTGAAAATTCTTCTGGGAGTTTCCTTGTACTTATGGGGTCGCTGTACTTAAGAACTCTTAAAGTACTATCTCTGTGGGACAAAGCAACGTTTGTATTTGAGTTCCTAATAAATGCTGAATAGAGTACCCATTCGTTTGGAACGACCCAATCACCAAAAGACTCTCCAGATTCTTTCGATTTGATTTGCATCGATGTGAAAAGATTTATCAGTTCCAATGAATAATGTACTCCCCTTCCCAATAAATGTCTATCTACATTATATAGACAGGAGACAACCCGTTCCTCCAAGCTCATATTTTTAGCTCCTTGTATTTCGTTACACTGATGTCAAACAAATTTTCTTTTTTCAATATGTTTTCCACAAACTCTCGAAATGCACCGCTCCCGCCTCGAGAAATCAAAATATTATCTGCAATTTGTTTAATTATACTAGCACTATCCGAAGGACAGGCTGTATAGCCACATAATTCCATTACGCCAATGTCATTAATATCATCACCTATATAAGCTACATCGCGTAAGTCAATACTCATCTTCTTAGCAACATCCTGCAGATAGGCTCGTTTGTTTTTTACACCTAGGTGAATATTTGTAATTTTCAACTTCTGCATTCTAAGCATTACGGACTTCGAATCTTCTCCTGATAATATTAGAATTGGAATATTAACTAATGACGCGAGCACAACTCCCCCACCGTCACGAAAATTAAATTTTTTTAATACTTCACCTTCGGCCCCATAATAGACTCCTCCATCAGTCCAGACACCATCCACATCGCTAACAATTAGTTTAATTTTTGGCATTCTATATAAACAGATTTATGTGGATGTCTTGAATCAAAGTATTTGGGCACGCGCATTGCACCCTCCAAGCTTTGAAGATATGCAGACTGATAAATGTTTTGAAATCCCGCTTTCGATAAGTATCTAGAAATTTTATCAAAATCCCACCAGCATATATGTTCACCAGCTCTAGATCCTTCAAATTTAATGCCTCCTGTCAACCAATCTAAAAACTCGTACTTGGACAATTCTTTAAACTTTGCTTCAAGTTCACTTTGGGATAATGAATATTTAGGATCTAATCTCAATCGGCACCGCTGTGTTGCTACAACATCGACCAATAAATCCAAAATTGAAGCGTGTTCTAGTGATGAATTATATTGATGCTTAAAATTTTCTTCCTTAGAATAGTAAAGAACCTGGTCTGCAAAAAAAGACCTGTCATTCCGTTGGCAAGCATCATATAAGGCCGAAGCATCTGGGCAAGTAATTCTAAATCTACCACCAACAGAAAGACTCCTGTAGACATTTTCAAACAACCTAAGTACATGTGTTTCCTCAAGATGCTCGATTACGTGAGAAGTGTAGAACGCATCTATTGATCCTTGTTTAAATGGCCATTTAGCATTTGATGTAAGGTCATACTCCACGAAATTTTTCGGCAAATCATTGTACCAATCAGAAGAATAATCAAGATTTATCCATCTATCATGATATGTTTTACCCGATCCTATGTTGACATATTTTTTATCAGGTTCAAAGTAAATACTGTCATCCGTCTTTTCTTTCAGAGATTTCTCAACAAATACCATTAATTTTCGAGAAATAAAACGATTAATTTTATTCCAAAAAGCTTTCATATATTATTTCATTTTTATTAACATCACATTTCAATCTCTTGCCCACCACTAACGATAGTTGACCCCAACTAAAGCCATCTCCAGGACTGAGCAAATGTAAATCGTCAATGGATACAACATCACCTGTGCTAAGTGTTCTTTTTGTCGCTATACTCCTTGCCAATTTTGTCTTTGCATCTTGAACATCACTAGACATAAATATATCCTCAATACCTAATGAATCCTCAAAGTTCCTAATGTCCCTTAACATTTTCATAAAGCCGCTTGGTCCACAACTTCCAGCTTGATCAGTCCCCTTCATGGTCCGATCTAAGGTTATGTGCTTTTCAATGACTTCAGCACCCATTGCAACAGCAGCCAAGGCTGTTGAAATCCCAATGGTATGGTCGCTGTATCCAATAGTAAATTGTGGATAAGACTTTTGTAAATATGGGATTGTATTTAAATTAACATTATGATATTGTGTCGGATACTCCGATACACAATGAAGAATTGTGACATCCTCGTGATACTTTAGAACTACAGACAAAGCATTATCTAAATCCTTCTTATCTGCCATCCCAGTTGATATTATCAAAGGAATCTTTGTTTCACCCAGCATTTCTAATAGAGGTAGATTGGTTAAATCTCTCGACGCCACCTTTAACTTATCTGGATAAAACTTACTAAAAATACTCTGACAGCCTAATGATGTTAAGGTTATAACATAATCTAGGTTGTTCCCTTTAACTGATTTATATAACCGAAATAGTGTATCATCATCGAGTTCTAAAAAAGCTCTATGCTCGCCGTAAGTTTTTCCAAAAGAATGAGGACTATTGTAAGGTCTGTTCATAGCAGAATCTGTCAACTCCTGACGCAGGTCACGCTTGGTGAACTTTAATGCATCGACACCTTTTAAGGACTTATTGAAAGTCTCATCATATGGTTTTTCGCTAAATATCTGAATCATTTTATTCGCGATATCCTCACTTCCATTATGATTTTGTCCAATTTCCCCAATCACATAAGTTTTATTTTTCATATTTTCTAATTTGTTTGAGCATTCTAGCTTCCTGGTCAGGGTTAATTAAACTTTTAGATAATGAGTTAGGATCTCCAAAATCTATATTTGATGTTTTTAGTACGCTTTTCATTATTTCCAAATCTTCTAAATCATCTATAGTAAATCTTAAATTTGGCTTTAAATGTTTTACCTCTATAAACTCACATTTAAATTTCGCTTTGTTTGTATATAATCCGGCTGTAACATGTTCTCTTAAATGACTATCTTTTGGTAATTCTTCATTCAATTTTAACAAAGCACTTGAATTAACGGCTTCCGCAAATAATCCAAAATGCGTCTTTATTCCTGGCGTACTATTAACAGAATGACTTAAATAGTCTAAATCTTTCATATCCGTCACTAAATCATTTAAAAACGTTAATGAAAGTAGCGGGTTATCAGCACATACTCGAATAAATGCTGGTACATTAATCTGATCAATAGCCGAGCAGAATCTTTCAAGTACATCCGACTCCGAGCCACGGAAGTATCTAATTTGGTTTTTAATCGCATAGTCTACTATTACGTTATCTCGCTCATTTGTTGATGTGAGTATTATATAATTTGAAACATTCGAATCACACAACTTTTCACAAATTAGATCTAATACGGTTTTACCTTCAAATATTTCTGTAAGAACTTTACATGGCAATCTTGATGAGCCCATACGAGCTTGGATTAAAGCGATCATGAGCGAAACATTTCAGATATTAACCTATCAGTGTTTATATTATATGGATAATTAGCCAACCTTTCTTTATTCACAGACGCTAAAAATCGCCCTATATCTAATTCTGGTATTTGTGGCGATAAATAACCAATATTGTCTAAGAAATTGCTAAAATTCTTGTACCCATATTTATTAAATATTGGTGTAATGATATCGTCCTTTTCCTTTAATTGATTTAATAATGCTTTTAATATAAAAGCAACCGCCGAACCATGAGTAATATTATGAAAATATGTAAGGTAATATGAGTATGCATGGGCGGCTGTCGTTTTTGAAATATTGATCGCTTCACCAGCCATTCTGGACGCGTTTAGCATTCCAAAAGACGCCTCTTTGTCTCCGTTTAATAATTTCGGAAGATTCATTATACCAAGCTCTAATCCTCCCTTAGCTAGAAAATTCGATTCTCTGTTTTTTCCCCTTGACAGCATCGACTCTATACTTTGACATATACAATCAAGGCCTGAATACATTATTACGTTTTTAGGCGCATTAAATAGAACTTCTTTTTTATAGAAAACATGATCGGGTAATAAGTAATTTGCTTGAACTGAAGATTTAGATCCATTTTCGTCATAAAGAACAGCAAAGGCAGTTCTTTCGCTTCCTGATCCAGCTGTAGTTGGTACAGCAATAAAATTATCAATCGACTTACTATTATTTTGTGTGAAATGATAAACTAAATGTTTTGAATAATCAATTATTCCCCCTCCTCCAATAGCGAAAATTCTAAATCTAGATTCTTGTAACCCATTAAGTTCTTCAATTAATTTATATAGAGCTCTTGTATTTACGGTGGCTTCATTAATTATCAAACTGTGAAAATTTAATCTTTGCGAAAGATTTTGAAACTTCTCATCTCCTATAAAAGACTCAAACGAAGCAATACCTCTAAGCAAAATATTCGCAAGATCTGGTCGCCGCGGAAATAAACCCTCAACATTGTCCCATTGTGTTATCATATTAAGTCAATCTTTGGATTTAGGTTCTTCATAAGATTATAAATATTAGTTTTTGGGGATTCGATTGGTCGGCCCAAATCTTTTCGTGAACCCGGCTTAACTCGATATTCAATCAATATAGCTCCATTTCCAAGTGCATTAGATTCACAGACCTGTTCAAATTCTGCAAAGTTTTTTACGCTATATGCACTCTTGTAACCACATGCAAGTGCGAGGTTTTTTATGTCTACATTTTTTATGAGTGTAGGTTGTCCTCCAACAGATTCATGCACGCCATTGTTAATTACAATATGAATATAGTTGGAGCTCGCATAATGTGCTGTGGAAACCAGTCCTCCCATGTGCATTAATAAAGCTCCATCACCGTCAATACATACAACTCTCTTTGATGTATTCATTGAAATTGCTGTGGCAATTGCTGACGCGTGACCCATTCCACCTACCGTAAGAAAATCATTCTCATGAGACTCTCCCCTTGAAACTCTTAATTCAAATAATTCTCGAGAGGCTTTGCCGGTTGTCCCAATGAAAATTGAGTCTTTTCCTAAGCCATCTATAATGGTATTTATTGCGGACTCTCTAGACTCCAGGTCTAGTTGCTCCCCCACATTTGACTTATAGGAGTCAAACGTTCCTTTTCGCACCAATAAAACTTTTGGACATTGATCCACAACAGCAGAGTAGTATAAATCATCAAGTAGTAAAGACCAATCTTGATTTTTCGAATCCAAGATTTTGTAATCAAGTTGCATAGCGTTCAACAAATCTTCCTGAATGAGTCCTTGCTTAAAATGTTGTGGCTCATCTTTCATTCCCGGCTCGCCTCTCCAGCCAATAATAACTAGCATTGGAACACCATAAACATCCTTATCGGCTAGCGACATCCAAGGGTTTACAGCATTACCTATTCCAGAATTCTGCATATACACCGTAGGTACTTTTCCTGTTGAGATATAATATCCTATCGCTAGACCAATAGAGATTCCTTCATTTGGCGCAATAATATGCTTGTTTTTAGGGTGTTCATTTAGAACACAAGCATTAAACTGTTTAAGCAAAGAATCTGGTACCCCAGTAATAAACTCTGAATGGCTCGAGAGGTGATCGTAAAAAGATTTTGGATTTATCATTTTGTTCCTGGTATAAGTTCTAGAATCTCCTTTATAGATAGGCAATTTGGATCTACCTCTTTGCTTCTTTTGTTCTTAAGAATAGTTTTGGCAACCTCGTTCATAGCAGGGAATGACGCTCTCAATAAGTGGTTTGCATAGATTACTATGTTCGCTCCCCACGCTACTAGTTCATCTTCTGTAATATGATTATAAGAGGAAGGCACGACAATGATTGGTGTAGTAGTATCAAATGATCTAAATATTGTACAGAATGACTTAATATCCTCTCCAGATTTATCCTTACTATGAATCATAACGCCATCAGCCCCAGCAGCAACGTATGCCTTTGCTCGAGTAATTGCGTCATCAAGAGTATCACCAACAATAAAGCTCTCAATACGAGCTATAATCATAAATTCCTCTGTGACTTGAGCTTGTTTACCCATTTTGAGTTTATGAGTAAAGGCCTCTATTGTATCTCGGGTTTGAGCCACCGCCGTACCAAACAAAGAGTTCTTTTTAAGGCCAGTCTTATCTTCAACAATAATAGCCGAAATCCCTAAACGCTCAAGAGTTCTAACCGTAAATTGAAAATGTTCTGGTTTGCCCCCAGTATCGCCATCATAGATCATTGGTTTTGTTGTACATTCCAACATATCATTAATCCCATGTAATCTGGTGGTAAGATCAACTTGTTCAATGTCCGGCTTACCTTTAGAAGTTGAGTCAGTTAAAGAACTTGACCACATGCCATCAAACTCGGTAATCATTCCGTTTTCTTCTACATGTTTTGCATGCTCAACAATTAATCCTGTAAGCCCACTATGGGATTCCATAATTCTAACAATTGGCTTGGCATCAATTAAACGACGTAATCGTCCTAATCGAGCATTAGGAGTAGTCCCTAAACCTTTAAGTGACTCGTTGATTATCGTAGAAGAAATGCCCTCTGTGTAGGACGGTTCTACAAGCTCGCCGCCCCACTGCGATAACGTGTCTAGTACTTTTTGGCGTACCCCTGCTTGAACTCCTGATTTCCAATCATCACCATGAACAACGATATCCGGTTTAATCGAATTAAGGTTATCTGTGTAGTCCAGGGTATGCTGAGGAATCACTTTCACAACTCCTTTGATACTCTCGACTGTTTTACTTCTTATCTCATAAGTCAAAGTTGGAAGCCTTTTATATGAAGCAATAGCCTCGTCTGTTAAAATCCCAACAGTAAGCTCTCCTAAAGAGGCTGCATGAGAAATTATGTTCAAATGTCCTATGTGCAATATATCTGCACTCATTGCTACGTATACCTTTTTTGTCATTGTGTTATGTTCTTTTTATAGTGTTCGTATGTTATTTCAATTCCCTTATGAAGAATGATTTTAGGACTCCAGCCAAAATTTCTAATTTTCGCATTGTCCATCAACTTTCTTGTTGTGCCGTCGGGTTTTGTACTATCCCAAACTATTTCACCTTGATGTCCAACTGTAGATTGAATTAATTCTGCAAGTTCTTTAATAGTCAAGTCCACACCCGTCTATGAGGGCAATACCCATTTTTCACAGATTGGGCGTTCTGGTATGGTGTCATTGTTTTGATCGACGCCATTGGCGAAGGCCAGCTCATAACTTTCGCTATACTCATTGGCAATTTTTTCAAGTGTAGCACAAACCGTACGATCTGCATCTACTGCGAGGATAGCTTGATCCACTGCTTTGATGATTGACACGATGATGATTCGCTATTCTTCACCTTGAAACTCTTTACTTCCCTTTAGCGCTCTTTGATGATCGTTGTTCACAATCACAAATAGCTCGTCAGCCATCGCCTTGGCATTGTTAAAGTACTCTAGATGCCCCTTGTGAATGGGGTTAAAATATCCGGATACGATAACTGCTTTTTTCTTCATGTCAATACAATGTATAACACCTATTTATTCCTGTTATTTACAGGATAAAATGCTTGCAACCGGGCAATCATTCTTCACCTATTATTTGCTTAAACGAAACCCTACCAATAATCCAAACCGAAACCAAAAATAACCCCAACACAAAACCCATTACCCCGCCTTTTATTTTGCCTAATCGCGTTTTTTCTAATGGAAACTCAGGTCCGTCAATTAACTGAATCAATGGTTCATTATGCTTAGCCATGGTTTTGGTGATTTCCAGGTTTTTAATTACCTCGGCGTACATGGTAGTGAGTAGTTGTACCTCTACTTTCTGGCGGGCCAACCCTACCAAGTTTTGCGCGTTTACCGAATATTGCGATCGGTCTTGTAAAACCGCCGCACTCACCATACGTTGCGTGAGTTCTTGCTTTACCGAGTCTGCTTTTTGCTCCAGCACCGCAATATTTTCCTTGTTTTGCTGGGTTTTTATCTCCAAATAAAACTCAGTTACATTCTCGGTTAAGTGCTCCACAAAACCCTTTGCAAACTCTTCATCTTTGTCATTCAATACTACTTTTTTAAACGCCAAATCATCGTCTACCACAGTGGTGCTTAATTTTTCCTTTACAATGGCTTGATAGACTTGTTTTAAGGTGGAGTCTTGTTTGAAACTGCAGCTATCCCTATGACTTACCCCAGCAAAGCTTACCGGTGGGTTTTGGCTTTCTTCGCCTTTATTGCGCTCTAAATAACGCTCCAACAAACGCACCTTTTTGCCATTTTTTAATGTAATACTGTCAAACAGCGTGGTCTCTACCAAGCGGCGGCTCTTCATCAGCTCCAATAAGTTTTCTCCACCAAACGCACTGCTGCTGCCCCCTCCTAAATTAAAGCCAAACTGCGACCCGAGGGCGCTCAACTTACTTAAACCACCCCCTTCAGATTCTGCCGTGGCAAACGTGAGCTCTGCGGTATAAGAGGTTCCCTTATAGGCAGAGTACCCTACCCCGGCAGCGCCTCCTAACACGGACACCAAAATCACCCAAAACAGGTTCTTTTTTAACACCCCAATCCATTCCTGAATTTTACGGATGATGTCGGCTAAAGTAATTTCGTCGTTATGGGTGTTGTTTTCCATCGCTAATAATGTGTTTCTAAATTCTACTTACCAAAACCCACAGCGTAGCAACGCCCGTAAGTTTGGTGGTTAAACTTTCCCAAAACTTATTCCAATCCATGGGCTCTCCTTCTTTTTTCTCTTTTTCGGTTTTTGGCTTTGGGGCCGGCATTCTAAAGGTTACAATAGAACCTGGCCTTACCTTTGGGGTGATAGACCAAAACCCCATATTAAAACTTCGCTTTATTTCGCCTCCTGGGTGTTGTACAAACAAACGCTTCTTTTTAAACTGGTGATGAAACCCGTGGCTATAGGTGCGTATATAATGCCCCGCGCGTTTGCCACCTCCAAATGGCACCAATAATACTGGATCTCCACTAAGGGTATCTGTATTTGTTATGGTAAGAGTATTGGTGTTGGTGGGTATAAATAACTCGTCCCCATCTTCTAAAATGTAGTTGAACTTAGATTTATTAGATTTTAACACCTCTTGCAAATCCAATACCACCCTTTTGTTATTGCGGCTCAGCACCGCTCCAGAGGCATAAGCAAAACCAGAAACCCCACCTGCACTTTTTAATAATTGGTAAAGCGTGTTTTCTGATTTGCTAAAAGTATAAATCCCTGGGGTTTTTATTTCACCACTCACCTTAACGGTAATCTGATCGTATAAGTTAGAAATTTGACGAACCAACAACACATCTCCAGGAAGGGCTGGGTTAGATTCCCACTCGTTATTGCTTATGTCTATCATTATGTGTTTAGATAGGTTTACATCACCTGGCTTAAAATTGTCCAGGAAAATACTTTTTCTTATTAGTTCTATTTTGGTTAGCTCCGCCTTGTAGTTAAATCCTCCAGAATAACTTACCAAGTCACCCAAAGTCATACCATTTTTGTAATTCAATGTTTGTGGGTTGTGCACCTCCCCTTTTACAGAAACCGTGTGCTTGTCTAAATAATACTCCTGAGTAAACACCACCAATTGGTCTTTGGGAACCATAAAGCGCCCTTTGGTGTCTGCATCTATTAGAGATACAGGGATATAAGAAACACTACCGTCTGGGTAGTTGCGGATAATAAATGCTTTTTCTAAATCCGCCTCCATTTGGGTGCCGCCTGCATATTGCAACAACTTCCCAATAGTCATGCTATCGTTCCATTCGTAAGTGCCAGGGAAATAAACCGGGCCACTCACTTGAACCTGATTTAGGGTTTCTTTGTTTTGAGATCCTATGGCTACCTCATCCCCGTTTTGTAAACTCCATGTTTGTTGTTGCTCGGTATTAAGGGTGTACAATGTTCTATCTAAACCGTTATATGTGGTTATATTAATTTTGTCTTTCAGCGCGTTTGCGGTTAGGCCACCTGCCCATTGTATTAGGTTGCTAAGGTTTTCATCTCCCTTTAACTCATACACGGCTGGACGCAACACCGCACCGCTTAGGTTAATGGTTTTTCCCTTGGGTTGTACCATTACAAAATCCCCATCTTGCAAATAACTTGCTGTTTTTGGGTTATTAATAAACTCATATGCATCAAAGGTTTCTACCACCTTTCCACCACGAACAATTTGAATGTTTCTGAAACTACCGGTTTTGCTTGGACCGCCTGCTGCCACCAACGCATTGAACACCGTATTTACGGCCGGCATTTGGTAGGTACCCGGTGTAGTGATTTCTCCTGTAAGGTTAATGTGAATCATGCGCGAATACGCCAAACTAATGTCTAGATTATTGCCGTTCAACCCAATACGTGAACCCAAAGCGGCACGCAATAATTTATAAAGCTTTTGAAAGGTAACCCCTTTTACAAACACTTTTCCAAATGTGGTGCCTAGGTCTATCCTTCCACCCTCATCAACCAAACACACTTTATTAAAATAACTATTGCCATATAGGGTAATCCCTATTTCGTCTCCAGGGCCAATTTCGTAATTATCGGGGGCTTTTACCGAAGAGGCGTTGCTATACATTGGGAAGCGATTTTTGTCAAACCAGTTTGCACCATAGGTGTTGTTTGTGGGTTTTGGAGCACTCGGGGTTGCTGGTTTTTGCACTTGTTTCTCCACCTTTGCATTTTCTACTTTGCTATTATCTGCAGAGGCAATATCGGCAGCGCTATTTTTTACCGCTGGAGCATTGCCACCCATTACCGCCTTAACACGTGCTTCAAACGCCTGAATTTCACTATCGGACAAACCACGGGTTTTAGCAAGTTGTATTACTTGGCCTTCGCTTAGGCCCGCACTTTGGGCTTTGCTAACCATTTGTTTAATATCTGCATCACTAAAATCAGAGGCCTTGGTTTTGCCACCTGGCAATTGTGCTTGTAGTGCAATAGACACCATAGCCAAAACCATCAACAGATATTTGGCCAGGTAGTGTTTTGTGTTTTTCATAAAAAGAACATTCAAAGTTAGGGGTAAATGTCTGACTGTCAACTTAATTCACGGCTTCGCCTCCCTCAACTACAGGTTGTGGTAGGCAAATTCATGATTTCAGAAGCAAAAATAGTGCCTAAACTTGTCTCTTTTTCCCCGATTTTGTAGAGAGTGAGATTTTTTTGACAAGCGGCGGTTCTGTGGCTACATTTGTGTATGCGAATTTTGGTTACCGGAGGTTCTGGTTTTGTGGGTGGACACGTTTGTTTACAAGCAGCACAACGCGGACACGAGGTAACCCTGGGGGTTCGCAAAAGCAGCAAATTAGAATTGTTCCATTCTATAGAGTCCTATTACCAAAACCCCATATCCCCAACCAAAGAAAGCCTCTTTAAAGAGGCCATTAAACCTTTTGAGCTTCCTTCAACCATAAAACAGTATTCCCACAATGTTTTTTCACAAGAAAAATGGAATACCCTGGAGTTAGATTTGTTAAACACTGATACCCTCGACGGGGTTAATGGTGATTCTTTTGATTTGGTAATACATTGTGCGGCCATGGTGGGTTTTGAAGCACACCTGGGGCAAACAATGATTGAGAACAACACACAAAGCACCAAAAACCTTGTAAACGCCTGCATTAAAAACGGCGTTCCCTCAATTTTACACCTTAGCTCAATTGCGGCCTTGGGCCGGCCTACCAACAACCACCCAATTACCATAAATACCCTGTGGGAAGAGTCCCCCTACAACACAGCATACGCTAAAAGCAAGTTTTTGTCTGAACTGGAAATTATGCGTGGGCAAGAAGAGGGCTTAAATGTTGCCATAGTAAACCCTGGTGTTATTTTGGGTGTGGGTTCTGGAAAAACAAGTAGCCAACAGGTGTTTGATTCTGTGTCTCCCAAAAACCCATACTATCCAGTAGGTTCTAATGGTTTTGTTTTTGTTGAAGACTTGGCTCATAATATTTTAAACACAATTGAAACCCACTCTTGGGGCAAACGAGAGTTAATGGTTACTCACAATATTCCGTTCAAAGATCTCACAGAAATTATTGCCAATATAAAAAACCAAAAAACACCCCACAAACCTCTTCAAGGCTCTTTGTTAAAATTGGCAATTCGTATTGTTAAATTCTTAGAGTTTTTTAGAATTCCGACCCCATTAAGTTCAGAGCTTTTAATCAGCACAAGTAAATCAAGTGTGTATCAACACGTTTAATTTACCGGCTTAATACGACCATCCTGAATGCGCAAAATTTTATCGTAAGTATCGCGAACCAAACACTCGTCTAAATCGTTAATTCCCAGTTTTTCAAACCGCAAAACATGCGATGCCCTTTTAAGGAGTTTCTTTTCTTTGTTTTTGTGTTTCTCAAACAACGAAAGCGCTATTTCAGACGCGTCGTTGTCTGTTTCAAAACCCAACTTTAACAATTCGCTGACAAGTTCTCCGGCAAAAAGGGTGTCTTCAATGTTGGTTTGGTTCTTCCAGCCTGAACACAACAACACCACATCGTTTTGCTCTTTGTTTAGGTGTTTTAATGTTGCGCTTAAGTTTCTGTAAGAAGAAATGAGTTGTTCTTTGGCGCCACTACTCATTACGCAGGCACGAGTACCGTTAGTTGTGGTTAATACGATGTCCCTGTCCTCAACAACCTCTCTTGTGTATTCCGTGGGCGAGTTGCCCAAATCAAATCCCTCTACTTTTTCTCCTTGTCTTTCAGCGGCTTTTAAAAAAGACTCTCCGGCATTTGCTGCGGTTGCCAATTCGGCTACGGGTAAAATACTTTTGGCTCCGTTTTGAATAGCCACTACCATTGTAGTGGTTGCTCGAAGTATATCAATTACCACTATGCTCTTTTTTTCTACATCCGAAACGGCGTATTCAAATAAGGCAGGAGATAAAACAGTAGTAATCTGGGGCATTTTAGTTGCGGTTTTTTTCTACCCAGCTTTTAATATATTCCGCTATTTCTGATGTTTGGGTTCCTGGAGGAAACAACTGCGCAACACCCAACGAATTCAAAGCATCGACGTCTGCATCTGGAATTATACCGCCGCCGGTTAACAACACGTCGGTTAAACCCTTTTCTTTCATAAGGTCTAACACCTTTGGAAAAACCGTGTTATGCGCACCACTTAAAATGCTAATACCAATAGCATCTACATCTTCTTGAAGGGCGGTTTGCACAACCATTTCTGGAGTTTGTCGCAATCCTGTGTAGATTACTTCCATTCCTGCATCTCTCAATGCGGCAGCAATTACTTTGGCGCCTCTATCGTGACCATCAAGGCCAACTTTTGCAATTAAAACACGAACGGGGCGATTCATGGTGCAAATATAATAGAATTAATGATTGTGCTTTGTTAAACCAAGGAATGCAGTGCTTGAAGCCCCCACCAATAGCTCTCTTTTCCAAAACCAATAATGGTTCCATTGGCCGCTGCTCCCAATAGGTCGCGCTGCCTTTCCTCTTCTCGAGAGTGGGTGTTGCTCATATGAATAGAAACCACCGGCTTGTTCATAGCCTCCACACAATCTGCCAGGGCCACCGAGGTATGCGAATACCCCCCTCCGTTTATAACCACACCCAAACAATTGGAATCATTTTCTAGCTCTTGAAGTATATTAATCAATTGCCCTTCAATGTTGTTTTGGTGCTCTTTTAACCCAACACCAAGTTGGTGGTGTTTGAATTTTTCTTGTAAATACTCAAAGATTTCTTGCCATGTTTCGCCTCCGTATTGTTGGGGGTCTCTCTTTCCCAACCAATTTAAATTCGGACCGTTAACTATGGCAAAATACATATTAATTCAATGCCTCTTCTTTTCTAAAGTCGGGCTTTCTTTTGTTCAAGAAGGCATCGGTTCCTTCTTTGAAATCATCAGTTTCAAAAGCAGAACCAAACTCATAAATTTCGCGCTGCATTCCGTTTACATTAGGGCGATAATAATCCCCAACACATTTAAATATTTTACAAACCGCTAGCGGGCTCTTTTTAGATACTTTGTTAATAATCTTAAAGCAGGTTTCCATCATTTCTTCTGGCTCAACCACATAGTTTACCAATCCGTATTGTTCTGCTTTTTGTGCATCAATAGTGTCGCCAGTTAATAGCATTTCTAAAGCGCGACCCTTGCCCACCAATTGTACCAAGCGTTGTGTTCCGCCATATCCTGGAGGCACCCCAAGGTTAACCTCCGGTTGGCCAAACTTTGCAGTAGGTGTAGCTACCCTCAAGTGACAAGCCATCGCTAATTCACACCCTCCACCTAAAGCAAAACCATTTACCGCAGCAATCACCAGTTTCTTTCCGTCTTCAATGGTGTTCATAGTATCGTGGCCGTCGGCACTCATATGGGTCGCTTCGTCTTCGTTAAAATGAGCAAACTCAGAAATATCTGCACCAGCAGCAAACGCCTTGCTCCCAGAACCCGTAATAACCATTCCATAAACCTGGTCGTTGTTATTACCCTCTTCTACCGCCTCTTTAATTTCTCTTAAGGTTTCAATAGTAAGAGCGTTCATTTTGCTTTCGCGGTCAATAGTAATAACCAATACGTTGTCTTTGATCTCTGTAGTGATATTGTTCATTTCTAAAGTTTCTTTTTCTTAATAACGACTCAATTATACAAATTATGTTTATACGGTAATTAATTCTTTTAAAAGAGATGAGAACAACATATCCCCATCGGTGTTAGAAAGGTCGCTATGAGCGCATCTTTCTGGGTGTGGCATCATGCCGAACACGTTTTTCCCTTCGTTGCAAATGCCAGCAATGTTATTTAAAGAACCATTAGGGTTACTTTCTGTGTTCACATTACCCGACTCGTCGCAATACCTGAACACTACTTGTCCGTTGTTTTCTAAATGCTCCAATATCTCTGCATCGGCATAGTATCTTCCCTCTCCGTGTGCAATAGGAATGGTTAACGCTTTTCCCTCTGGGATGTCGTTGGTGATGGTTGTGTTATAGTTTGCAGCAATCAAATTCACATTTTTACAAACAAACTTCATACTCGTATTGCGCAACAATGCTCCCGGCAACAAGCCGCTTTCACACAATATTTGAAATCCATTACAAATTCCCAACACAAAACCTCCGTTGTTGGCGTGTTTTACCACAGAATCCATAATGGGGCTTAGTTTGGCAATTGCTCCCGAGCGCAAATAGTCTCCATAACTAAAACCACCGGGTACAAATATGTGAGTGCAATCTTGGAGGTTTGTGTCTTTGTGCCAAAGCTTTACCACCTCGCCGGCATTTAGATTGGTTAAAACACCTACCAAATCTTCATCACAATTAGAACCAGGAAAAACAATTACGCCAAATTTCATGTTGCAAATATACTTTCTTTTAAGGGTTTGAATGCTTCTTTTTGGTGGTTTGTTTCAACCCTTAATCCACGCTTCCTGAAGTGGGTTTTTGATCAAAAACATATTGTTTTATCATAGAAATCGCCACGTCTTTTGATAGGTTTATCGTGGCTTGCTCTTCCTCGGACCACCTTCCTAAAACAAATTCAACTTGCCGTCCCTTGGGGAAATCATTTCCAATTCCCACCTTTAACCTCGGGTAGTCTACTGTTCCCAAAACCTCAGCAATGTTCTTTAATCCGTTGTGACCTGCGTCGCTCCCCTTAGGGCGAATGCGCAATTTGCCCAACTCCATAGAAAGATCATCCAAAACCACCAGCAATTGTTGTTTGTCGAGCTTTTCTTGTTGAAGCCAATACGAAACCGCCTTTCCAGAAAGGTTCATATAGGTACTCGGTTTTATTAATATTAGTTTTCTTCCCTTGTGGGATACCTCTGTTCTCCAGCCGTGTTTCACCGACTCCCATTGGGCTTCTTTTGTTTTAGCCAATTCGTCTAATACCTCAAACCCAATATTATGTCTTGTTTGATCATATTCCGACCCTGGGTTTCCAAGTCCAACTAATAAATACTTCATAACTTATACCTTAACCACGCGTGAAACCAACCACCCCAAAGAAAGGTTTAGGGCAAAAACTAATAATACATCTGTTATTCTTAAGGAAACAGGATATACCAACTCAAAGGTTGCTTGTGTGGTAATAAACTCATATTTCTGCTGGAGAAAAACCAACAACAAAGACAAAAACACACCTAACGTGGTTCCTATTCCAACAATTACCATTCCATTCAACCTAAAAACTCTTTGAATTTTTTTATTCGACATTCCTAGGGTTTGAAGCAGATAAATGTCTTGTTTTTTCTCAAGGCGCATCATACGCATTACACCAAATAGGTTATAACTTATTAGCCCAACAATAAACGCCATTAGAGCAAATGAGAACCATTTCTCGGTGTTAAACATTTTATATACGGTTTGATATTGTTCTTGTTTGTTTAGAACTTGAACTTGGTTCCCCAAAAGTTTTTTAATCCTTGTTTTAACACCCTCCGCATTTCCTGATGTTTTCACAGCAATGGAGGTGTATTCATCCTCGCGCATGAAAAGCATTTCCGCAACATGCAAAGGCACATATACTGCCCTTTCGTTTTCCTCTTCCGCCAAGTGCAACATTGCACCTACAGACAACACTTCTTGGTTTAATACCGTTTGAGCAACCGTTCCTGAGGTTCGATCGGGAACCATTAACTCTAGTGGTTTTTCATTGTTGCCCACTGAAAGTTTATATACAATTCCCTCTGAAAGCCACGCCTCTGATAACTTGTCGGGGTTGGTATTATAGACACACTCTCCGGCGCTTGTTTGTTGGTTTAGGTTTACTACATCAAAATATGCCGTGTCTACACCCTTCACCAAGCCCACAAGTTGTTTGTTGCCATATTTAATAATGGCCTTATCTTCCACAACCTTTCCCACCGCAACCACACCCTCTGTGTTTTTCAAACCTTTATCAAGGCTGTCAGTCCAAGCAATTACTTTTCCGGATTTTGGGGCAATTTGAAGTTCTGGTGATGTTTTTTCATATTCCCCAAAAATACTTTCTTCGAACCCATTAAGGGCGCTCAACAAAATCAGCAGCGCCATAGCACCTAGGGTATATCCCAATAGTGAAATCGAGGTGATAATGTTAATTGCAGACGGGTTTTTCCGTGAAAAAAAATACTTGCGCGCTATGAGGCTAAGAACCCTCACTTTGGTTATTGTTCGTCTTTTTTAATTTTATCAAAGAGTTGGTCTATTTTTTCAACATAGTCCAATGTTTCGTCTTCATAAAAACGCAACTCCGGCACCTTTCTTACGTTGTTTTTTATTTTTCTTGCTAACTCGTGCCGTATAGCTTTGTTCGCATCTCCATTTAGGTGTTCAATAATTGCCTCTCTGTTTTTGTTGTTATAAAGCGAAACGTAAACCTTAGCCAACCCTAAGTCTGGACTAACAACGACCTCGGTTAAGGTTACAAAAGCACCGGTTAACCATTCGTTTCTGTGTTGAGACATGAGTTCACCCAGGTCTTTTTGAAGTTGTCTTCCAAATTTTTCTTTTCTCATTTTTATATCTCCTTTCTCATTCTTGCAACAGGTATATTCAACTGTTCGCGATATTTAGCAACCGTTCTACGGGCAATGGGATAGCCCTTTTCCTTCATGATTTTAGCCAAGGCGTCGTCGGTTAAAGGTTTCTTTTTGTTTTCGCTATTAATGGCTTCTTCTAGGTGTTTTTTAATCTCGCGATTTGATACGTCTTCACCCTCTTCATTTGCCACCCCTTCAGAGAAAAAGAACTTTAAGGGAAATATGCCAAACTCTGTCTCTACATATTTAGAGTTGGCCACACGCGATACAGTGCTGATATCCATGTCAATCGCCTCTGCCACGTCTTTTAAAATCATGGGCTTTAAATTAGATTCATCGCCTTCGTAAAAAAACTCTTCTTGTCTTTTTACTATAGCCTCCATGGTTTTAGAAAGTGTCTGCTGGCGTTTTTTTACCGAGTCTATAAACCAGCGGGCGCCCTCCATTTTTTGCTTGATGTATAACACCGCGTCTTTAAGCTCTTTGTCTTTGTTTGGGGTTTCTTCGTACGCCTTTAGTGTGTGCGCATAAGATGAAGAAATTCTGAGCTCGGGCGCGTTTCGAGAGTTTAAACTTACCAACAACAACCCCTCTTCCTCGCGAACAATAAAATCAGGAATAATGTATTGGGTTTTCGCTGAACTTGTACTACCAAACTCACCCGGCTTAGGGTTAAGCTTGATGATTTCGTTAATTGCCTCTTTTAATTGCTCTTCAGTAATGTCTAGTGCTTTTATTATTTTGTCGTAATGCTTTTTGGAGAAAGCATCCATTTGTTCTGCAACAACACTTTCGGCAAGAGATATGGCTTCGTTATCGCCATAGTCTTTTTTATATAGCTGCAACAATAAACACTCTTGGAGATCACGAGCGCCAATACCCGCAGGGTCGAAATTTTGAATTTTTATCAAAACCTTTTCTAGCTCATCGGCGGTGGTCATTGTGTTTTCGTTAAAAGCAAGGTCGTTCACAATGCTTTTCAGCTCTCTCCTTAAATATCCATCTTCTTCAATAGAGTTTATTAAGTGTAGGGCGAGCTTCATTTCTTTTTCGTCATAGAATGTTGCTCTCGCTTGTTCCACTAAATACTCTTGAAATGAAGATTCCGAGCGAATGGGCATTTCATCCCTGTCTTCTGAGGAGTAGTCCTCTCCCATTCTAAAACTACCCGCCTCATCGTCTCCTCCACTAGCCCTAACAATCTCATCTATATCAAAAGTGTTGTCTGAAGACCCTTCGCTTTCCCAATCAGCGTTGTTGTCATAGTTTTCATTATCCCCCTTTTCTAGTGCGGGGTTGTCTAACAACTCTTCAGACATTTTTTCTTCAAAATCCAACGTGTTCATCTGCAACAACTTTATGTATTGTATCTGCTGCGGAGATAGCTTTTGTAGTTGGGTTTGAATTTGCGACTGAGAAAGTGCCATATTACAAAGATAAACTACTTGGGCAACTTGCAGAAGGAAGTTATACCTGTATCGAACACTTGTATGTTTTCGTCGTCAATTTTCGCCTTTAATCGCAATGTTTTGGGGGTTGCACAACAAACGGCATGTCTTTTGAGTATAAGGCGTTAAGAAAGGAGAAAAACCATGAAACAACAAAACCTACAAAAACAGAGCAACATTCAAAGCGAACCCATTAAAACTGGACATTGTGTTTCTGGCATGGGAATTCCTCAGCAAGCCGCGACTGGCAACTAGCAAGCTGGCTCCTAACAACTGGCTTCTAGCGGCTAGCTCTTAACCCCCTAACTTCCTGGCCTCCACATAGTGGCTCCTAGCACCTAGCTACTGGCGGCTGGCTACTGGCTTCTGGCTTCTAGCCGCTGGCTCCTAGCAACTAGCTTCTAGCGCCAAACTACACATTCTCTGCCTTCAACCTCTCCGCATTCTCCGCCACCATCAGAGCATTAATAATTTCTTCAATTTCTCCATTGATAATTGATGGTAGGTTGTATAATGTTAACCCTATTCTATGATCGGTTACACGGCCTTGAGGATAGTTGTAGGTTCTAATTTTCGCACTTCTGTCTCCGGTTGATACTAATGTTTTACGCTTGGCCGCAATTGCTGCGTTATGTCTTTCCAGTTCTGCTTCATAAAGTTTTGTACGAAGCATTTTCATAGCCTTTTCTCTATTACCTAGCTGTGTTCTTTCGGTTTGACAGATCACAACAATTCCTGTGGGTTTGTGTGTTAATTGAACCTTTGTTTCTACTTTGTTTACATTCTGCCCTCCAGCTCCACCGCTTCGAGAGGTGTGTAGTTCAACATCAGAATCTTTTAACTGAACATCTACCTCGTCTGCTTCAGGCATCACCACCACGGTGGCTGCTGATGTGTGTACTCTTCCCTGGCTCTCTGTTTGTGGAACTCGCTGAACACGATGTACCCCACTTTCATATTTCAAAACCCCGTATGACCCTGGCACATCCACGGTAAAACTAATTTTTGAAAACCCTCCACTGGTTCCTTCCATTTCTTCCATGATCTCGGCCTTCCACCCTTTGCCATCACAGTATTTTTTATACATACGGTAAAGGTCGCCAGCAAAGATTGACGCCTCATCTCCTCCTGTTCCTGCTCTAATTTCCACGACGCAAGTTTTTGCATCTTCTGGATCCTTAGGAAGTAATAGTACGCGTATTTCTTCTTCCAATGGCTCTTGTTGCTCTTCTAGTTCGTCGAGCTCCATTTTTGCCATATCTTTAAGCTCTTTGTCTTTTTCGTTTTTTAAGATTTCTTTAGCCTCAGCAATACCTTCAACAATCTTCTTATATTTAAAATAAACATCTACAACTTCTTCAAGGTCGCGATATTCCTTGTTAAGTTTAGTAAACCTTTTCATGTCGCCTGACACTTCTGGGCTACTTAATAATAGTTCGAGTTCTTTATATCTGGCGTGAACCGCCTCCAGCTTTTCAAGCATGCTGCAAATTTAGATTATTTTTTCCCTTAAATATCTCTACCCTTGGCTTTGAGAATAATCTCTCACTTCCAGAACCCCATCGTTTAATTTTATATATCTACTCCCGGTAAACCATTGTCCTAAATTAATATACTTAGAAACTCCATTAGCTAAAGTTATATCCAACTCTAAATGACGGTGTCCGAAAACGAAATAATCAATGTGTTGTGATTGTAACACCTCGTTACAGTGTAGTGTTAAATATTCCACCTCGTCTCCACGGTATTCTTTTTCCCAACTTGGGGTACTTTTTCTGCTGCTTTTGCTCCAATAACGGGCAATTATTACTCCTAAATTAGGATGAATTCTTGAAAACAACCACTGGTTTATTGGTGATAAAAACATCTTTTTTAAAAACTTGTATTTTTTATCTCCTGGTCCTAATCCATCGCCGTGATGAATGTAAATTTTTTTATCTCCAGATTGAATAATTTTAGGTTCTCGAAAAATTTGTATTCCACACTCTTCAACCAAATAATTACGCATCCATAAATCATGATTTCCAACACACACTTGAATATCAATTCCTTTATCTGTTAGCTCCGCCAATTTTCCTAAAAACCGCACAAAGCCTTTAGG
>Ga0255772_10001026_pt1 | contig 27718 bp, 30 predicted proteins | sample 071ome_34_FD_179970 | JGI IMG/M metagenome (GOLD analysis project Ga0255772, IMG submission 179970) | Coastal salt marsh microbial communities from the Groves Creek Marsh, Skidaway Island, Georgia - 071411BT metaG (version 2) | ecosystem: Environmental > Aquatic > Marine > Intertidal zone >...
TTGGGAAAAAAGTGATGATAGTGATAGGGATTTAAGATTATTAGAAACAGTTTGTGTACAACACGAGATAGACCACTTGAATGGTATTATATGTATGGATAGAAAGATTGAAACAAGTTATAAACGCACTGAAAAAAAGGTTGGTAGAAATGAACCATGTCCTTGTGGTAGTGGAAAGAAGTACAAGAAATGTTGTCATTAATTTTTAACTTAATACAAATAGTAACAGGAATTATAATAGGTGTAATTGTATTGTTATCTATTTATGTGTTATTATTCAGATGGGATGATTATAGATAATGGATGGATTAATACATTTTTTAAAACACTTAATTGGTTTGTGTGGTGAAGCACATCCAAGTGTAATTATGGGTGGTGGAGCATTCTTAACCACATTAGGTGTTTATTACAAACAGATAATTGATTATATAAAAAACATATTTTAAGGAGCAAATAAATATGCCAAGAAAACAAACAAGACCAGTAGTAGAAGATATCAGAAGAAAGTGTAATACTTGTGGTTCGGTGAAAACAGTTGTAGTTAAAAAATACAATATGCCACCAGCTAAATTTACACCAACTATGAATAACAAACCTTTAAGGAAAGATATACCAGGAGTAGGAATAGAGTATTATTGTTCTTACGAATGTAGTGGACAAACTGATGACTAAGAAATCAATATACGATTCAGGTACTACGAAAGGTTCTGCACCAAGAACATCAAACAAAAAGAAGTATGATGATAATTGGGAAAAGATTTTCGGTAAGAAGAAGAAAAACAAAACGGAGAAGAAAAACGATGAAGAAAAAAACAGCAATAGTTAGTGGATACTTTGACCCACTTCATGTAGGACACTTAGAATACTTTAAAATGGCTAAAGAATTAGCAGACGAGTTAATCGTTATCGTTAATAATCGTGAACAATGTATGAAGAAAAAAGGTGATGAGTTTATGATTGAAAAAGATAGATTAGAAATCGTATTTCATTTAGATATGGTTGATGAAGCAATCTTAGCAGTTGATAAAGATAAGACCGTGTGTAAATCATTAGAAATGGTAGCACAATTTAAACCACACAATGATTTAGTATTTTGTAATGGTGGTGATAGAGATGCGAGTAATTCACCAGAAGTAAAAGTATGTAGTGAATTAGGAATTGATTTCCAACAAGGATTGGGTAAGAAAATTCGCTCATCATCAGAGTTTACTGGATTAATTGAATACGATACACCAGCAAAAGATAGATAGTAATTTAGATGATTAAAAAAATACTTTGGTATTTGAGAAATTTGAAACATATATATTTTATGTATCAATACAAGAAACACTTAAAAATGAGAATTGAAAAAAATGATTTTGGGAGAAATGAAGAATGGTAAATAACAAAATAGGTTATGCCTGTATCAATATGCAACTTAGTTATCCTACTAAGTATGGTGGTAAACCAAGAGGTACACAACCAATCACAACCAATCGTAGTATGATTCGTAGAACCTTTGATGAGAAAGGTGTGGATTATGCATCTGAACTTACACTACAAAACGCAAAAGATTTACATCAAATTATACAATGGAACATAATGAATGGTTATGATTTCTATCGTATGAGTTCAGATATGGTACCGTGGAAAACAGAATACGAATGGGATGATATGAAAGATATCAAACAGATTAAACAATGGTTACATTCTGCTGGTACAATGGCAACAACACATGGTGTTCGTTTGACATTTCATCCAGGCCCTTTCAATGTATTGGTATCACCAAACGAAAATGTAGTTGAGAACACTATTAAAGATTTGACAATACATGGTGAGATTATGGATATGTTAGGACAATCTCGTACACCATACAACAAACTAAACATACATTGTAATGGTGTGTATGGTGATAAGATTTCTGCTATGGATAGATTCTGTAAGAACTTTGAACGATTACCTGAATCAGTACAAACAAGATTGACTGTTGAGAATGATGATAAGGCAAGTATGTACTCAGTAAAAGATTTGATGTACATTCACGAGAGAATCGGAATACCAATTGTATTTGATTACCATCATCATAGATTTAATACAGGTGATTTATCTGAACAAGAAGCATTGGAATTGGCTATCTCGACTTGGCCTAATGATATTATTCCAGCAGTTCACTACTCTGAATCTCGTAGTGTAGAACAATTAGATGAAAGTATTAAACCACAAGCACATTCAGATTATGTGGTTGATTACATCGATACTTACGGCCACGATGTAGATATTATGGTTGAGGCAAAACATAAAGAATTGGCTGTTAACAAATACAAGGAGATACATAATGTATTATGAAGCACAAGTAGTATTCGTAGAAGAGATACCAACAAAAAATGGAGTTCGTGAAAAAAGAACTCGTAGAAGTTTTTTAGTTGAGTGTGATTCTGTGAGTGTGGCAGAAGCAAAAGTAAATGAGGTTTTAAAAGATTCACCTTATGCTTTTGAAGTTAAAGTAGTTAAAGAATCTAAAATCGTAGAGGTGATATAATGACATTTGTTGAGGCATGTGAATTTCTTACAGAGATTCTTGTGGGTAAGAAACCAAAAACAGCACAAAGAAAACCAAGAAAAACCACTAAAAGAAAATATACAAGGAAGAAGAAATGATTTTACAATCATTACTTAGTGGATTAGTATTGTTCACTTCATTTAGTGCAAGAACACCTAATGATGATTCAATCACTAAAGATGATTATGAAATTGCACTTGGGTTTAAATCTGAGAACATATATTTCAAACGAGATTGGGAACGAGAGTTAGGACAATCTTATATTGATGATGAGGTATGGTTAGAGATAGAACCCAAGAACTTTTATTTCAAACCACAATATGTTAATAAAGCATCTCGTGATTTACAATATGGTAAGGCTGATGTTCGTTATCGTAATGGTGATTATTCAATTGGATATACTGGATTATATTCAGATAAACAATTTGAAAGTGGTATATCTATAGGTGTTCAAAGAAAAAAAGAAATATCAGATAAACTTTCCTTAGAGGTTAAATGGGATGGGTATTGGTTTCGTGATGAACTAAATGGATATAACAGATTCGATATGGAAGATTATGCTCAGATTAATTGGAAAATTTCTGATAGGTTAATACTTACTAATATCTTTGACTATAATGATATCAAGGGTAGAAGATATTATAAGTTTAGTATAGGAGTAGAGTATGAACTTAAATGAAATTAAGAGAAAATTAGAAGAGGCATATAATCAAGAGGATTGGAATATCGTTGAAGATTTAATTGATGTTCTTGATACATTAATTACTATTGGTGAAGAAGATATTGATTGGGAAGATGAACAGGATGAACTTCATTAATGCTTGTGTAGCTTAGTTGGTAAAGCAATTGATTTGTAATCAATAGAGCGTAGGTTCGAGTCCTACCACAAGCTCGGGGCCGAAAGGTATCGATTGGCATTTATTTAATATAAAGTGCAACAGAGATTGGGGAGGTCTTATACAAAATCCCTATACTATTAATTGGCAATTATGCTAATGTAGCTTACGCTTAATGTAAGCCATCTTACTTATGACTCCGATAGTAAGATAAGATGTCGATATCGGAAACAAACTCACTTCAGGTTTAGAGGATAAATGAAATCTCAGTTAAACCATTCTGAGTAAAATGGGACATGGTGGGTTGTTAGATGACTACCGATTTGGAATCTAACTAAGTTGTGAATGACTTTTTATTAAAGGTGAACAAGACGGCGGTTCGAATCCGCCCGGCTCCACTAACAAAAAATAATTGCAAAAACATTAAGTTTTGGCGATGAAAGGTTATATTTATATATGAGTGTATATGACAAACTTTATGATAATAATATTATGAAGAACAAATTAATTTACATACTGGCTATGATAATAGTTTTATTTAATGGTTATGCATGGACAGAAATTTTTGACAATTACAAGGAGTTCCACAAGAACTCAGTTCGCGAACTAACTCTTGAAAACAAGAGATTAAAAAATCTTGTAGATGAGTTTAAACTTGAGGGTATGGAGGTAACTGTAACTATGTATCATCCAGTTCGTTCTCAGACTGATTCTACACCGAACATTCTCGCGGATGGAACGCGTATCAGAGTACACAAAGCTAGTGAGTACCGATTTATTGCGGTGAGTAGAAATCTTCTGAAACAACACGGAGGATTCTTAGAGTATGGTGATTTCATAGTATTGAGTGGAACTGACCATAAAGATGGTGTTTATCAAGTCAAAGATACAATGAATAAACGATTTGTAAATCGAGTTGATATCTTAGAAACACCAGGTACTGCACCTTATAAAGTTGATAGTGCAAAGATAATGAAAACAAATTTAGTATTGAATAATTAACAATTGAGGAAATAATTGAAAAAATGGTTTTATGAAAGAAGTAGATTTGATACTTTTAAATCAAACACTACTTATCACAAACTTCTGCAAATGACCGCAGATGAATTTACTGAATGGGCAAGATTACTTAGACAAGAAGTAACCACACAATGGGATGAATATGGTACGCCACCTGTCATTGGTAAAGATGAACAAGGGTTAATTACTAACTTTAAAAAGTTAAAAGGTAATCCATGTGATTATTTAATTGAAGATAATACTGGTGATGAAGAATCACTTGGTATAATTAAAAACTTCAACAAAGATGCCAGTGGTGTTAATCAGTTCTTCCCTACAATGTTAAAAACAAAAATCAGTATTGGTAAATCAGCAGATAATGGTTTAAGTATTTATGACCACTTCGGAGACCCAGAGATGGAAGAGAAGTTCGTGCATATAATGCGTAGGGCAGTAAAGAGAGATTCTATGTATTCATGGTCAAGAAGTATTGTAACTAAAAAGGATGAGAATCCATTTTGGAATGGACAGGATGGTAAAGATTTTATTCGTGATATCCACGAGGGTAAAGTATCGATAGGTAAATATTCAGATACAAGATTTGTACTTGCAAGAGTAAAAGAAAATACAGTTGGAAACTATGGTACTATGAATGAAGAGTATAAAGGCCATGGTAATGTATACCTAACTGCAGAAGACGTGCAAGAGTGTAAAGATAACGGATGGTTAACCGATACTATGTTGAGTAATGTGGATGAGATTATATCAGAAGAAACAAGTAAGAGTGGTAAGGTTACAAAGTTTTTATATTTGATTAGACACTATGATAAAACTACTGGTATCTTTCCAAAGATATTACAAGTATTTAGATTGGCGTGTGGACAACCTGCAGTAAACTTTCCACCACTTACAGCAAAATTATTATACGAAAAATTTACAGACCATATAGATAATCAAGAACAAAGATTTCATATCTATGACCCAAGTAGTGGTTGGGGTGGTAGAATCTTAGGGGCCATGAGTTCTCGTAAGAAGATACATTACATTGGTACAGACCCTAATCCAGATAACTTTGATAGGTATGAGGCAGTTGCTGATTTCTATAATAGTAATTGTGTAGATGATTATTCTGAAACATTTACTCAATTCTTTGAGGTAGAAAAACAAAGTAATACATATGATGTTTATAGAGAGGGTAGTGAATTAATTGGGAACAATTCTAAATTTCAGTCGTATAAAGGTAAGTTGGATTTAGTTTTTACTTCACCACCTTATTTTAATCGTGAACAATATTCACAAGATGAGAATCAAAGTTTTAAAGCATATTCACAATACGATGATTGGGTTGAGAACTTTCTTAAACCAACACTAACAACAGCATATGATTATCTCAAGAATGATAGATACATACTTTGGAATATCGCTTCTATTAAGATTGGTGCTAACACCTATTATGATTTAGAAGGCGATAGTAGAAAGATTCTTGAAGAGTTGGGTTGTGAATATAAAGGTAAACTAAAAATGTTAATGACAAGAATGATTGGGTTAGACCCAAGTAAGACTGGAATATTAAATTCAGTACAACATGATAACAATGTTTATAAATACGAACCTATATTTGTGTACTACAAACCATGATTGTAATTAATTCAAAATCACCAACAGATGCATGGGTAAAATCTCATGAGTACTTATTAGAGAATGGTAACAAAGATGTTATGAATGAATCTATCAATATGAGTGTAGAGATAGAAGATAACTTTGATATAGACCCAAAGTTTGATAGTATCTTTAGAGATGTATTTGGTAATGATAGAATTGATTATGCAAGTTCAGTTACATTTGTTAAACCACAAGAACATCCCTTTATGGATGAATTACAATATCAACAAAACGATACTTCAGTAAAATGGAACAAAACCTATTGGGGTAGAATGATTAATTGGGATAATAGTTTTAATCAAGTAGAACAAGTTATAAAAAGATTGAAAGAGCATAAGAATAGTAAAACCATAGCCATGAGCATATATGACCCGAAATCCGATGGTAGAAAGACTATGGCAGGAATGCCATGTTTATTATCAATTGATTTGAAACCGCGTAAAGAGGGATTATATCTTACAGCATTTTTTAGAAGTATGAGAATTAGCAAGAGTGGTTATGCTGATTGGGTTGCGTTATGTGAGATGGGTAAGTTCTTATGTGAACAAGCAGATTTAAAATTAAAACGAGTTACAACAATTGGTGGTTCAGTTCATCTTGGTGATATGAACAACGAAAAGAAAAATGTAAAGGAGATTCTTCGTGTGTGGAATAATTAGTACTATTGGAGATTATAATGATGAAGTAGTAAATGATATGCTACAACAAATCGACCACAGAGGTAAAGATAATCGAGCTATTTACATGAATGGTAATGTAACTCTTGGACATAATCGTTTAAGTATTAATGATGTAAGTGAATTAGGAAACCAGCCATTTGTTTGGAATGATTATGCACTTGTAGTTAATGGTGAGATATGGAACTATCCACAATTAAGAAAAGAATATGAAGAACGAGGTTATGAATTTTTCAGTAATAGTGATTCAGAAATAATTTTATATCTATACAAAGAAAATGAACTACAAAGATTAGAGGGTATGTTTAGTTTTGTTCTACATGATGCACTTACTAATGAATTGGTTATATCAAGAGATTGGGTTGGTAAGATTCCATTATACATTTATAATAATGATACGAATGTTTTGATAGCATCTGAAATGAAATCAATACTCAAAGTATTACCACAAGCAGAATGTAAGTTCGTACCAAAGAATTCAGTAGTTAGAATAAATCAATTAACTGGTAAAGTATTTATTGAGGAAAATTTCTACTGGGGATTTTCTGAATATGAAGATAAAGTATTTAATCAAGATGAAGTAAATAAAAAAACTTATGAGTTGTTAGATAACGCAGTAGACAAAAGATTATTAAGTGATGTTAAGATTGCAACTTGTTTGAGTGGTGGTATTGATTCAAGTGTGATTACTTATTTGTTAAGTACAAAGATACCAGATATCGTATCCTATACAGTCAAGTTCGATGAGGATTCAAGAGATTTAATGTTTGCAAGAATGGTTGCAGAACATATTAATATTCCTTTGGTTGAGGTTGAGATACCAAGAGACCCAGAAGAATTAAAAAGAAAATTTTTAGAAGTAATAAAGGTTATAGAATATCCATCAACAGTCCAAATGGAAGTTGGTATTCTACAAAGTTATGTAGCAGAGAGAATGAAAGAGGATGGTGTTAAAGTTGCGTTTAGTGGTGAGGGTTCTGATGAATCATATGGTTCATATGGTACATTTAGAATGTTCAGTAAGAAACCTGATTGGAGTGATGTAAGGAAAAAGTTATTTGAAAAACAATACTATGGTAACTTACTTCGTGGTAACAACATCTTTATGAACTATGGAACTATCGAATTGAGATGTCCTTTTTTCGATACGGATTTTTTAGATTATACTACTAATCTAAATCATCCTGTCCTTGATGAAGGCAATCAATGGAAGAAACCACTTGCGGAAGCATTTCGTGGTTATCTACCAGATGAGGTATGTGACCAAGAGAAAAGGGCATTTCAAAAAGGTACAAACTTTAAAGAGTATATCGAAGATGTAATTTTAAATGATAGAGAAATAAATTTTAGAAATAGAAAAAAATTATTTCATTGTATCGGTGATAACTTTGAAAGAATATTTGGCTTCAAACATAAAGGTATGAGAGATACTCTAAACGGAACTGAGGGTGGATTCGATAAATGGATTTAATTCAAACACCTATAGAAACATATTCACTTAAAGGCATTGATGTAGATGTTAAACGAGATGATTTAGTTGGTGATGGTGATATCTTTCCACGATGGTCAAAGATAGAGGGTATTAGACGAATCATGGAAAGTGATTACATTGATAAATCAAAACCACTAACACACTTATCTGTTTATGGTAGTTGGACAGGTTGGGTTCTATCGCGTTTGTGTCAAGAGTATGGTATAGAATTTATTTCTGCATATCCTAATACTGATAGATTTCCAAAAGTATTATTAGAAAGAGTTAAGGGTAATGGTGGTAAGTTACATCCTATGAGACCAAACATGATGGCTTTTATGCAGAACAAATTAAATACACAAGCAAAAGAAAATGGTTGGCAACAATTACCTGTAGCATTTAATCATCCTTTGTATATTAGTTATATGGGTGAAAGAATGAAAGAAGTTTTAAAAGAAAAAGAATATGATAATCTTGTAGTGAGTATCGGAAGTGGTGTTACTGCAAGTGGATTGATAAAAGAATTTTTAGAGTATGGTGATGATTGGTGGAAGTTAGATTCAGAATCAAGAAAAGTATACTCTATTACGATGAGTGCATTCTCATCAACAAAAAAGATTTTAAATGAGAATCATGCTGGTGATTTGAAAAATGTTATACTTGATAAATCACCTTATGAGTTTGATGATATGATGGATGATTACGAAGTACCATTTGATTGTAATGAGTTTTGGGATAAGAAACAATGGTATTGGTTAGAACAGAATATCGAAACACTAAAGGGTAAGACACTTTTTTGGAATATCGGTGGTTCGTATTTAAAATCAATAGGAAAAAAATAAAAAAAGTACTTGACTTTTATGGTAAAAAAGCCTTATATTAACACTAAATAAATTGGAGATTTACAAACAATATGAAACAATTAACACCTGAACAAATACAACAAAACTATCTGAAATTAAGAGAGATAGTTAATAATACATTTGAGGGTGAACGATTAGAGAAACTAAATAAGATGTATGATTACTTCGAAGATAGGATGTCAGTCGCTCCCGCAAGTGCAAAAGAACATTACCACAACGCAATGGTTGGTGGTTATGTTGACCACATTCTAAACATCGTTGAGTTCTCTCAACAAGTTAGAGATATATGGGAACAAAATGGAGCAGAAATTGATTTTACTAATGAGGAATTAGTATTCGCAGCTCTACATCACGATTTAGGAAAGGTTGGTGATATGGAACATGATTACTATGTTATCAACGAATCCGAATGGCATCGTAAAAATCAAGGTAAGATATATAATCACAACCCAGAGTTACCATTCATGACTGTAACTGATAGGGCATTATTTATTTTACAACACTTCCAAATTCCAATGACATTTAACGAGTATGTTGGATTAAGATTAACTGATGGTTTGTATGAAGATGCAAACGAAAAGTATCTAAAAACTTTCTTACCAGAGACTGGATTGAGAAGTCATATTGCTCGTATTCTACACCAAGCAGATGTTATGGCAACTTTCATTGAGGGTGATGAATGGACACGAGGAGATGTAAAGGCAAAAGAAAAAGTTGCAAAGTCTGTAGGTAATATCAAACAGGCAGTAAAGACAGAAGTAGAAACTAAACTCACAGGTGATTCACCAAAGGATTTATTTGATGAGTTGTTTGGAGAGAAAAAATGATAGTAGAAATAATACTTGGTTGTTTAGCAGTAACATTTGGATATACAAGTTGGAATCTTTTTCAAAAAGTAGAAAGATTAGAGAGTTGGATTGAAGATTATGCAGCAAGATTAACCATAACGAAAAATGTACTCGATGAATTAGATTCAGAGGGTAAGTTCGAATCCGATGATGAAATCGGAACAGTCTTTGAGGGTATCAAAGATACAATTAATGAATTAGAATCCATAACAGAAACGGAGATATAATGCCAAGAAAAGCAGCAAAAGGTTCACCAAGATATTACTTCCATCAAGGAACAGAAGATGCAATCATCAGACACAATAAAGAAACTCGTCCACATATGAGGGAACGAATTTACAATGAACATATCAGAACACCTTTTGAGAAGTTGGCAGAAAATATCATTCATACATTTAAGTTTTATTACTTTGATGTTCCGAGTGAAGATGTTAAACACGAGGTAGTAAGTTTTCTATATATGAATATGCATAAGTTCACAGAGGGTAAGGGTAAGGCATTTAGTTATTTCAGTATTGTTGCTAAGAACTACTTAATTCTACACAACAATAACAATTATAAAAAACTTAAACAAACTGATGGTGAAGAAGCAACTGATTATAAACGAGACCCAATTACTGAAATGAGAAATGATGAGTGGAGTAGTATACAAGTAGAATACTTAGAATCACTTGCAGAATATTGGAGAAATAATCTTACTACAGTCTTTAAACGAAAAAAAGATTTGGATGTTGCTAACTCGGTTGTTGAGTTGATTGATATGAGACATAATATTGAGAACTTTAATAAGAAGGCATTATACATTTTGATTCGTGAGATGACTGGTTCCAACACACAACACATTACTCGTGTTATCAATGTGATGAAGAAACATCATATCAATCTACATAAAAAATTCTTAGCCACTGGTTCAGTAGAAACTACACAAACTGGCAGTTGGTTTGATTAAAGGTTTTGTAATAAACAGATGAGGTAAATGATGGAGTTTACAAGTTACTTAGTAATTGCAGGATTTGCAGTTGCTGGATACTTTTTGGTGAAATACTTTCAACGAGGAGTATAAAATAAAAAAGGGAAGAAAAATTAATCTCTTCCCTTTCTTATATTCATCCGATTAGTACTATTTACGGAATAAACCCACTAACACCAACAATGCGACGAGTCCAGCGAAGCCTGATTCGCCGAATGTGTTGATTATAGATGTTAGGTTACCAATAACATTGACACCGAAGATACCACTTCCAAAGATTACTTCGGAAATCGCACCAATGGCTACAAAAGATAACATTAAATCCGCTAGGTCATTAATGTATCCTTTTACGAGTGTTATGATTTCCTTCATATGGTCTTTCTCCCGTTAGTTATCAATTAAGTCGGATTTTACACCGACATATAATAACTATTGTATATATTTAGAAAAAAAAATTAGTATATAAATATATATAACGATTTTTTCATAGTTTAATATTTATTATTGATATCATACAGGTAAAATTATGGCAATAGATTTCGAAATATTTGAGGGTAAAACCTTATCCGATGTGTTCAAAGACATCTATGATAACTCAACAAGAAACAAACAACAATTAGAAGTATTGATGAAAGAAGTAGTTGGGTTTATCAAAGATGGCGATACGGCCGTACAAATCATTCCTATGTTGAAAGAGTACTTAGAAATCAATGTAAAGAATGATGAACAATTAGTTAAGTTGGCAACCATCGTACAAAGATTAGCACAGGCAGGAAATAAATCAGATTCAGAAGGTGAGTTTGGTTTAACAGATGCCGAAAAAGAACAATTAATGAAAAACATAACCGATACGGTTAGTGAGTTACAAGACCATAATGATAACATAACAGCAAAGTTAAACTAAATGTATAAAAGAAAAAAAGAATCGTCCACAAGGATTGGACCGATTTCAAGTGGATTACAAAGTACAGAATCCGTCATCAGATTAGTAAGAGAAATTGCGGCAGATGATGCACTTTTTTATGAAATGGAATCGGTTGAAGTGATAGAGGTACACAACGACCCTACTACTTCTACTTTTCCTAAATTAAAAGATGGAAGTCCAGATTATGGACAAGTTGGTTCTATTCTTGGTAGATATGTTAATTCGGAAGAGGGTAAAAATATTGATTCTTTAAAAACATTTAGTCCATTAAATCCTTTAATCAATACCACACCCGTTATTGGTGAAATGGTTGTTGGTGTAGAGTATTTAGGAAAAAGATATTATATATCTACCTTAAATTTAAAGGGAGACACTACAGAAAATACAAGGCATAATCTTTCACAAGGACCAGTTCTAAATACTTTAAAATCGAATGAGGGATTAACAATTGAAAGAAGTGATGATAGTGATTTATCCACAGGTAAATTTTTTAAAAATTATAAAGATACAGACCCAAGAAGATTATTACCAGAAGATGGTGATGTAATTTTTCAAGGAAGATTTAATCAAGGAATAAGATTTGGTAGTGATATAAAAAACAATAAACTTGAATCATCAAATATATTAATCAGTACAGGTTTAAATAAAGAGGGAGAAACAGGTGATAAGAAAAAAATTGGAGAACCTATTACTGAACTACCAGATAAAGATGGTTCTACTTTATATATCACATCTAAACAAACATTAGATGATAAAAACAAATTAAAATTTACACCTGCAAAAGAATCTGAAGTTACTAAACAATTAGATTCATTTCAAGATAATCAGATTTATATTGGTTCTGATAGAATTATTTTAAATTCAAAATTAGATGATATATTTTTAACAAGTAAAAACAACATTACACTTACATCAACAACATCTACTGTTATCGAAACACCACTAACAAAAGTTGGTAGTAATAATGCAAGTAATCCAGTTGCATTTGGTGATGTGGTGGAAGAAGTATTTAATTTGGTATTTTCTATATTAGAAAGTGGATTATTGGCACCAACGGGTCCAGTCAAAGTTGTACCTGGTGCAGGAGATTTAGCATCTGCTAAAGCTGCAGTAGGAAGAATGTTAAGTAAAAAACATTTTACAGAATAATGAGTTGGGAGATATTAAGAGCAGAATTCAAAAAAGGTTTTTATAATGAAGAAGATATGGCAGTAGTAATATCTGATTCATATGATAAATGTGTAAAAACAGGTGGTGGTGGTTCAGCAATGGCACCTGCCACCGGTGATAAAGGTGGATTACTAAGTATGTTAAGTGCCTGTTTTGCATCCTATGGTACTATGCCATTCGGAGATGCATTAGATACAGGTTTAACATTATATTGGGCAGGTGCAACTGCAGGACCAGATATTGTTACACCAGGTTCAACAGCAGGTTATGTTAAAAAAGATAATGGTGAATTAGATGATTTTATTGACCAATTAATTGAGGGGTTTGATAATTATCATAAACAGATAATATTTACCTTACCATCAGTACCACCAATTGTTACTGTAGGGTATAAAGTTGATTCATAAAAAAATCATAAAGGAGTGAATAATGACTAAAAAAGACCTTGTAAAAATAATACAAGAAGTTGTAAAACGAGAAGTACAAAAAGAGGTGAAGAAACTATTTATTAAGGAGAATAAATCTTCTTTAAAATCTCTTGCACCAAAACCCAAGAAAGTTACAAAACCAATTCAGAAAAGAGAATCAGTTCAATATACATCTAATGAATCATTGAATAAAGTTCTAAATGAAACAGTTGGTTTAGGTCAGGCTGATGAAATGGATGAGTATCCAACAATGGGTGGCGGAGTATTTGATTCATCAAGAGCTACCGAACTATTAGGATATGGTGATTCAATGAGAGCAGGTGGTGATAAAGAAGCACAAAGAAATATAAACGCTGCAATGACTATGAAAGAGGCAGGAGTTTCTTCAGAACAAGTACCCGAATCATTAGTGAATGCACTTACAAGAGATTATAGTGATTTGATGAAACACGATAAGATGAAGAGTAAAAAATAATGGCTGAAAATGTAACAACATTAACTAATCCATCAGTAAGAACTATCAATGAAGATAGAGATGCTTACTTTGGATTAACTTTTCCACTTACATATAAAAGTGATAATGTTGGATTTTTTCCAAGAGCAAGTACTGTTATTGAACAGGCATCTTCTAACATAAAAAATCTCTTATTAACACGAAAAGGGGAAAGAGTTGCACAACCAAATTTTGGATGTAATTTGTGGAATATTTTATTTGAACAAATAACACCAGATACATTTGATAATGTTAAAGAAACAATTATAGAGGCAATGGGAATATGGTTACCTTATATCTCTGTAGAGAATATTAATGTTTTTACAGAGAATAGTAATCCAAATACCATTATTGTAAATTTAGAATTTAGTGTTAGTGTTAATGATGAACGAGTACCAGAATCAATTACATTTACATTTAATACTGGTCAATAACAAGGAGTACGATAATGCCAATAGAAGCAGAATACGGAACGAATAAAAAAACAGAAAAAAAGAAAATCCAATATATTGGTAGAGATTTTAGTTCAATAAGACAAAATCTTATTGAGTTTGCTAAATCATATTATCCTACTGCCTATAATGATTTTAACGAATCATCACCAGGTATGATGTTTATTGAAATGGCATCTTATGTTGGTGATATGTTAAGTTACTATGTAGATAATCAATATCGTGAAACTTTATTACACTCTGCAGAAGAAAAGAAAAATATTTTTAAAATTGCACAATCATTTGGATATAAACCAAGATTAAGCTCACCTGCAAGTGCAATATGTGATGTTAGTATAGAAGTTCCTGCTGTTGCAAGTGGAGATACTTATGTACCAGATTTAGATTATGCAGTAAGATTAGATGCAGATAGTTTATTTTCAAGTAAAGGTGGTAGAACATTTAGATTATTAAGTGATATCAATTTTAAATTCTCATCAAGTTATGATTTAAGAACAGATAAAGTATCACAATTTGATGGTGAAACGCCAACACATTATAGATTAACAAAACAAGCAATACTTGAAAGTGGACAAGAAACATCAGAAACATTTACATTTGGTTCTGCTAAAAAGTTTGATAAAGTTTTATTAAGTAAAGATAATATTATTGAAATTACTTCAGTAGTGGATGATGATGGAAACACTTGGTATGAAGTTCCTTTCTTGGCACAAGATACAGTCTTTACTGATATTGAGAACACTATAGATGCAACACCAGATTCTTCTAATAATTTAAATGCAGCTCCATTTTTATTAAAATTAATAAAAACTGCAAATCGTTTTACTACATACACTCGTAGTGATGGTAAAACAGAATTAAGATTTGGAGCAGGTATTAGTTCAAACGCAGATGAAGAAATTGTTCCAAACCCAGATAATGTTGGTAGTTCATTAAGTACAGGTTTATCAAAATTAGATGCATCCTTTGACCCAAGTAATTTCTTAAAAACAAAAACCTTTGGACAGGCACCAGGTAATATTGCATTAACAGTAACTTACACCTATGGGGGTAGTAATTTAGATAATGTTATGAGTGGTGAATTATCACAGAAAAATAAAATTAATTTTACAATAAATGAAACAAATTTAACAACATCAGTTGTTAAAGAGGTAAAGGATAGTCTTACTATTACAAACCCCGAACCAGCAACAGGTGGAGCAGATGGTGAAACTCCCGAGATGGTTAGACAAAGTGCATTAGCATACTTTAATGCTCAGAATAGAGCAGTAACCAGAGAAGATTATATTACAAGAATATATTCATTACCACAAAAATATGGTGCAATTGCAAAAGCATTTATTGTTCAAGATGAACAATTAGAACTAAATACTCAAGTGATAATGAAACGAGGTAAAATTGTAAGACAACCAGGTGCAACAACAATACCTAATCCACTTGCTTTAAATTTGTATACATTAGGATATAATGCAAGAAAAGAATTAGTTGTTTTAAACGATGTGGTAAAACAAAATTTAAAAACTTATCTTTCACAATATAGAATTTTAACGGATGCAATTAATATTAAAGATGCATACATTGTAAACATTGGTGTAAGATTCAGTATTATCACACAAAGAGGATATAATAAAAATTCAGTATTATTAAAATGTATTGAGGAAGTTAAAAAACACTTTAATATAGATAATTGGCAAATTGGACAACCAATTATATTAGGTGATATTGCATATAAGATTTCATTAGTGGATGGTGTTGCAAGTGTAATTCCACCTGAAGATAATAATCCACAGAAACAAATAGTTGTAATTGAGAATAAATTTAGAAGTTCAGAGGGATATAGTGGACATGTATATGATATTCAAGCAGCAACAAAAGATGGTATTGTATATGCATCTCTTGACCCAAGTATCTTCGAACTAAAATACTCTAATACCGATATCGAGGGTAGAGTAGTAGGGAATGTATAATGTATTATTTTGAATATCCAACAACAGATACCACCTTATTTGAAGGTGGAGTTACTTCTTCAATCAACACTGGTCATGATGAAATTCTTGAAATAAGAAAAAACATGAATTCTGCAGGAACCACAATAAGTGTTTCTCGTATTTTGATGAAATTTGATTATAGTTATATTTCATCATCAGTACAAAGTGGAATAATCCCAAGTGATGCAAAGTATTATTTAAATTTATATGATGCAAGTTCTGAGGAATTAGCATCTGAACAAACCATATATGCATATATTGTTAGTGGTAGTTGGAATGGTGGTACAGGTAAGTTAGATAGTAATCCAGCAATAAGTGATGGTGCAAGTTGGAAGTATCGTGATAATGATACTGGAAAAACTGAATGGGTTGGAGATAGTTTAACTCAAGGTGGAACTTGGTTTACATCAAGTTTAGGTGCGGCATACGAAGTTAGTGCATCACAAACTTTAGTTTATGAAACAGATGATATCAGAATGGATGTTACTGATTTGGTAAAGAATCATATCTATAGTGGTTCAACATATCCAAATTATGGATTTATAATTAAAAGACAAAACCTACATACATCACAAAGTAGATTTAGTATCTTTGACCCAACAACTGCAACAGGTTCTGCAGAACACAACACCGATGTACAAGGACATTTAAAATACTTTTCTCGTGAAACACATACAATCTTTCCACCAAAGTTAGAAGTAGAGTGGGATGATTCAAGTTGGAGTACAGGTAGTTTAAGTGCATTAAGTTCAACAGATTTAGATAGATTAAAAATTTATTTTAATAATTTAAAACCAGAATACAAGGAAAAATCAAAAGTAAAATTTAGATTCACTGGTCGTGAACTATATCCTACTCGTGGATTCGATACAACACCAGCAGCATTGACTGTAAAATATTTACCAAGTGGAAGTAGAAGTTTAACACAAGGTACTTATTACTCAGTATTAGATGCTACAAGTGAAGATGTAATCATACCATTTGGTACAGGTTCTATTGTGAGTTGTGATTCTACAGGTAATTACTTTAATTTATGGTTAGATGGATTTCAACCAGAAAGACATTATAGATTTCAAATTAAAGTTGTGAGTGGAAGTGGTGCAGACCAAACATCAATGATATATGATGATGATTATTCATTCAAAGTAGTGAGATAAAAATGCCATACATTTTAAATAAAACAGCACGCAGTAAAAGTGAATTTTACAACAATATCTTGGAGGCAGATGAGCAAGAATTCCTAAGAATAAGACAAAAGGAATTACAACGAATGCAAGTATCTGGTTCAAACACAGATGGTACATTTCCAATAAGAGATGAGAATGGTGTATTGCTTTCTTTTCAAGACCCATATAGTGATGATAAAACTAAATCAGTTGATGAACCATATCAATATGTAAGATTAAAATTAAATCAAAAATCAAGTGATATGCAAAGATTTATAAATTTTTTTGGTAATGAAATAGAGTTTGGAGATATCTATCCAAATTATATTGATGATGAGGGAGACCTTGATACCGGTGAAGATATTGAAGTATTAAGAGCAGAACTCAATGCAGATATAGATAGATATAATGATTTAAATACAGAATTACAAAATGCAATCAATAACTTAACTGCTAAAATTGCATCTTTAAATAATCAATCAGCATCCGCTCCTCCTCCTCCTCCTCCTCCTGCTCCTAAACCAAAACCTAAAAAAACTAAAAATGTAGTTAAGAAGACTGGTAGAAGACTTAAAAAATGGTTTAAAAAAATATTTAGTGATGAAAGATTAAAAAGAGATATTCAATTCATTGGTACAGAAAATGGATTTAATACATATGAGTTTAGATACATATGGGGTACTCAAAGATATAAAGGTGTAATGGCACAAGAAGTTATGAAAACAAAACCACAAGCAGTTGATAAATTGTTTGGAATATATCGTGTAGATTACGATGAACTTGGAGTGGAATTTATTAAATGTTAGAGTTTGGATTAAAGGGTAAAGATAAACTACAATTAGAGGGTAATAAAACTTATTACACTGGTTGGGGAAGAGGTGCCGATTATTGTCATTTATATGTTTATGATTTAGAAGATAATCTACTTACAGATGAAATATTAAAACCATTTGAAAATTTTAATATAACTACAGAGGGTACAGTAGATTTTGATGCTGGTAGACATCTTAGAGAACTTGGATATGAAGATGGTACTTACAAAGTACAATACATTTTTTTAAGAAAAACTGCAGGTGATGTTAAGAAACAAGTTTTACTTAACGATGAGGGATTTGTGCATGTTGGTAAAACTACTACTCGTAAGGTAAATGGTGTAACAAAATTTTTTACTGATAAAGGTTCTAAAGGTGAAACAACGCAAAAAGAATTAACCTTAAAACCATTAAAATATGTTATAAAAGAAATCACACCAAATAGACAAGAATTAAAAGTTGATTTACAAGATATACAAAATATTCCGTATAAAAAGAATTTTAAATCTATCAATAAAGATATGGTGTATACACCAAAACAAAACACACCACAGGCAGGAAAGATTAGATTTGATTTAACAGACCCGAATGTTTTAATATTCACACCTGGTATTGATGAACGAGGATTTACAGATAGTATGGTAGGGGGAGAACTTGTTATTAAAGGTATGTACAATTATACTCAAGTAACATTACCAGAACCACCACCAAATGGGTGGCCACCAGACCCACCACCACCACCGCCTCCACCACCAGATGAATTTGATGAAAGAGAACTTTTAGAATTTAAAAAAAGACTTATACGAAAAAAACCTAAACCTATCGTTGAGGAGATAGAGGAAACGCCAGCACCAGATAATGATTATGATGAAATCAGAGGTTGGGATGATTATGCAGGTGTTTGTTTTGTTGGAGATACAAAAGTAAAGTTAAGTAATAATCGTACCATATCAATCAAATTGATGAAACCAGGTATGAAAGTTAAAACTCAACAAGGGTATGCAAAAGTATTAAAGGTAACAAAAGAAAATTTACCATATGGAGATAAATTTGTAAAGTTTGGTAAACTTATCACAACAAATAACCATCCAATTTTTCATAAAGGTAGTTGGTATTTTGCAAGTGAACTTGGTAAAGAATTTTTTGGAGAACCAACTGATGTTTGGAATTTACAATTAGATAAACACCACACTATATATGCAGATAATGTAGTTAGTGCAACATTAGGTAAGTGGAAATCTGATGAGATGAAATCTTGGAAAGAAAGATTCTTTGAATCAAGAAATAGATTTAAGATGAAACAATCTGCGAGGTCAGAACGATTGGCAGAAGAAAGAGCTGCAAGAGGTGCGATAGACCCATATCGTGCTACAAGACAAAAACAGGCAAGAGTTGCTCGTATAGATTTTCCAACTTCTTCACCAAGGCTTGCAAATAGTGAGGATGAGATGGATTTTGGCCTTTCTACCACAGGTATGTCACCAGAGTTTTATGAACAAGTAAATCGTAAAACACCTGTACCTGTTAAATCTCACGCAACAAATGAGTTTATTGTTAATAAACCAATAAAACCATTTACTAAAAAAGTTGCTAAAAAAATAATAATAAAACCAGACGAGATAAAAGAAATAGAAGATATTGTAATAAAAGAAGAAGAAGTCAAACCTACACCAAGACCTATACCACCTAAACCAATTTATACAGATATTCCAATTGATTATGTTGCAAAGATTGTAGAGGTTTTGGATTACAATAAAGTTCGTGTTGATGTAACATACGAGCAAGGTGCAACAGAGGCAGAACATAGTGGTGAAGATTTAAGTACAAAAATATTCGATGAGTTTTATGTAAATTATAGAAAAAATAAAATTCAAAGATTGAACAATTATATGATTAGTGATGCAGGATATCACTTAATGATTAATATAATTGATGCACCAAAATACACTGCAGATTCAGATGATGTTAGACAGGTTACAGATAGACAGTCAAGATACATAAAATTATATAAACCATTACCAGATGGTTTAGAAAAGGGTGATTTAGTTTGTTTTGTTGAAGAGAAAATGGAACCATATGTAGATACAGTAAAACTTATTCCATTTGTAGATGATGAAGAAGAGTATTTATTTTTAAGAGTTCCAAATTTAAACTCTACAACAAATCCAATAGATTTTACAGGTACTAATTTTAGAAATAGAAATGATTTAATTGGTACCGATGATAGCACAAAAGAAAGTATTACTAATTCAGTTTTCTCAAGTAGTTTATTACCTGTACAATTAAACATTGATTATCAAAAACGAACAAATAAAATTGATACTGATACTACTGATTATGGGTTTGGTAATTTTGTACAATTTAGTTCTGCAGAACTTAGATTAAAAAACTTTAAAAAGAAAATAGAATTAGTAGAGTATTATACAAGTTCAAGTTTAGTTTTGACTAATGTAACAGGTTCTACACGAACAAGACAACTTTTAGATACAAAGAAAAGACAAGTAATAAATTCTTTTGACCCATATGAAAATTATCTATACACTTATTCATCAAGTTATGAATCAAGTTCTATTGGTGAATTTTATGATTCTGCATGGCCAAAAGATAATTCATCATCACCATACACATTAACTCATACAAGTTCATCATCTACTTGGTATAATACTTGGAAAGGTTATGCAAAAGATTATGATAGAAACAATATGGATAGATTGGTAAATAATTTACCAGAGCATGTTCGTGGTGATTCTGAAAACCAAGTATTCTTAGAATTTATGGATATGGTTGGACAACAATTTGATGAGACATGGAGTTATTTAAGACACTTTACAGATATAAATGAAAGAGTAAATAAAATTAGTGAGGGTATATCAAAAGATATTGTTAAGGAAGTTGCTAAATCTATGGGATTTGAAATCAATAGTGGAAATGATTTAGTTATACTTCCAACATATTTTTTAGGAAAAGATATAGAGGGTGGTGCATTAAATGAATCACCAAGTGAAACCATTACTGAAGAGATATGGAAAAGAATACTTGCAAACTTACCTTTCTTTATGAAAACAAAAGGTACTGCAAGAGCAATTAAAGGGTTATTGAATTGTTATGGTATACCGAGTTCGTTATTAAGAATTCGTGAATATGGTGGACCAGACCCAGAAGGTTCAAATAGAGTAAGTTATGAAGTAAAAAGAAAGTTTACTTATGCATTAGATTTTAAATCAAGTGAGTATTTAAAATTACCTTGGAAAGATGACTCCACAACAAGTATCAAACCACAAACAATAGAATTTAGATTTAGAAGTCCTGAATCTAAAAATCAAGTTATTGTTGAATCAGAAGATAAGTGGGCAATAGAATTAACAGATAATGGTGAAACTGATAATAAAGGTAGATTACAATTTAGTATTAGTGGAAGTAGTGGTACTGCATTTATAACATCTTCAGAACTACCATTTTATAATGATGAAATGTGGAGTGTGATGTTGACAAGAAGGTCTGCAAGTGGTGCAGATTTAACTACAGATACTGCTACACAAAATATTACATATGAATTAACCACAAGACAATATGATGCTTCAAGAGAAACAATTGTTTATTCTAATTCATCAAGTATCAGTACAAACACGAGTGATATAAACACAGCATTCGTAACAGATACAGATTTTTATATAGGTGGTGCAAATAATAATTTTCATAATACAAGATTTAGTGGTTCTCTAATGGAGTTTAGATTATGGAGTGAACCATTATCACAAAGTGTATTTGAGAATCATATAAGAACACCAAAGGCATATAATGGTAATACTACAGGTTCATCTTATGATAATTTATTATTTAGATTAACAATGGGTGATAATGTAGATTTAAATGCACAACCAAATGCAAACGATGATAAATCTGCACAAGGATTGTATCACAATAGTGGAAGTGCAGTCGGATTTAGTGGTAATTCATATAGAAGTTTAGTTGATTTAGAACAAGTAAGAGTTCCGAATATCGGTCCTACTCGTAGAAGTGCAACAAAAATTAGATTAGAGAACAATACTTTAAGTGGTAATTTATCTCATAATATTCGTAATGAACAATCATCACAAGATTTCGCACCAATCGATAGTAATCGTTTAGGTGTTTACTTCTCACCTACTGATGTTGTGAATGAAGATATAATCTATAGTTTAGCAGATTTAAATATTGACCAAGATATTGGAGACCCACGAGACCAATATCAATATAGTTATCGTGGATTAGAAGAAACTCAAAGAAATTATTTTAGAAAATATACAAAAACAAATAATTTTTGGGATTATATGAGATTGATAAACTTTTATGATAGGAGTTTATGGATACAATTAAAAAAATTATTACCTGCGAGAGCAAATTCAAATGTAGGATTATTAATAGAACCAAATATTTTAGAAAGAAACAAAGAAGTAATAGGTAAGTTACCTGAATTTGAAGATTTGTATTACGAAAATGCAGGTCATTTTGGAGAGGGAATTAAAATTGCACCAAGAGAAAGTGGTTCAGATTATATATTTAGTTTTACAGGTGATTTCCCAACTTATGGTAGGGCACCAGTAACAACACCTACGGATGGTGTAATAAATGTACATAATAATGAGAGTGGTTCACTTGGTACATTAGGATTACCTACATTAGTAAGATTAGATGAAATAGACCCAACAACAGAATATGGAACTACATATGCAACTGCAAGTATAACCTTTGGAGGTATTAATTCAGATTTTACAGATTTAGTACAAGTATTTGTAAGTGGTTCAAGAATTAGTGAACACAATGAACAGAAAATGGCATTTTATACAAGTTCATTAAGTGTTTCTACAGCAAATGGATTTGGTAATTTTCCAAAATATAAATCAAATGGTAATTATCAATATAGTAGTTCATTTTATCCATCTGAATATCAAAGTATGGCATATGATACTACACTATTTAGAAGTTTTTATAAAGGAAATTTATTAACAAAAGATAATACAATAGATGGTGGAGACCCAGTAGAAATAACAATTACATCACCAACCAGATTAGTAACACAAGAATCTGGTGAATCTAAATTAAAAGTAGATTAAAAAGTGAGTAATGTTATATTTATATATGAACTCAACCATCTTAAGTTCAAATCAATAGGAGTAAAAAATGGGATTTTTAAACAATACAAGCGTAACGGTTGATGCTGTATTAACCAAAAAAGGTCGAGAGTTATTAGCAAGAGGACAAGATGAGTTCAAAATCACAAAGTTCGCACTTGCCGATGATGAGGTTGATTACAGATTATGGGATACCGCTCATCCAAATGGTTCAAATTACTATGGTAGTGTTATAGAGAACATGCCTATATTAGAATCATTTGTAGATGAAAACCAAATAATGAGATTTAAATTAGTATCTCTTCCAAAGAATACTGCAAAACTTCCTATCTTGGAAGTACCATCACCAACATTGGTGTTCAATGGTCCAGGTGTAACACAAGTTGTTTCACCTAATACAAGAAATGGTAGTGATGCTGAATCAGGATATTCTTTCACATTACATGATGCTACAATTGCTAACTTAACACCAGTTGTAGAAGTAAGAAGACGTAGAAGAAGAAATCAAAGAAGAAGAATACCACAATTTTCACTTGCTGATATCGAAAGAAATCCAGCATTACGATTTATTCAAAAAGAAATCGAGACGGATTTAGCAGATATTTCAGTAAATGTAGGTGCTACTACACCAGTATTCTTGAATGAGGAAGAAAGAAAGCGTTCAATAACAATACAAGGTAAATCAGTTAATCTGGTTTCTCGTTCTGTAACAGCTGATATTTCAACCAACTTAACAGTAACAGGTCTATCGACAGGTGCTACATATAATATTGCAGTAACCATTAAGGCAGACCCAAGTACATTATAAGGAGTAGGAGATGTCAGTATTTACAAGATTCGATTATAATAACGATGTAGTTGAAAATCAACGAGTAAAGGTATCAAGTGGTATCTTTAGTGGTGGAACAGGAACATTAACTTCGTTCTATACTTCTTCTACACAAACAGCAACAGGTTCGTTTTTAAGTATTTATCATGATGAACCAAATTCATCAGAGGCAGCTTATAATTCTGCAGCCGAAGTCCAATTTGATATTGGTTTTGCCCATTTCTTCGGTAGTGGTTCAGCTGGTAATTTATTAGCAACCAAAGGTGGTACCAATGGTAACAGAGAAACAGCAGCAAATTATAGACAATTTGCAAATGTGTTACTTCCACCTGGAACTGAGAAGTTTACTTTCACAAGTGCACCAAGTTCATCTGATACATTTTACTTCATTGCATTCAACAGAGCTCGTATGAGAGAAAAAGTAGACCCAGGTAATTGGGAATTGAAACTTGGTAACTTTAAATTCATTGACGATAGTGGAGCAACAAACAATCCAACAGTCAATGAGGGTGGAAGAGTATTCAATATTGTTAGTGGTTCACTTGAAACAGGAACAGGAGTTATTAAAACAGCCGCAACATCACAAACAGGTGGAGCAGTTGGTAGTTTTTATCCTGATTTAGGAATTCTACTACTAAACTCTACAACATTAGATTCTTCATTTGGATTTTCTACATCTTATAGTCAAGATACATTTGATAATAATGGTAGAGCATTTTATAATAAGATTGTAGATGGTGCTAAATTCCAAGTTCGTAGAGAGGAAGAGATTAGTTCTACTAACTTCTTCTGTAGGGTAACTAATAAAAAATATAACTTTAGTGCTAACCCAACATTCTTTACTGGCTCAGATGGTTCATTAACAAACTCATCATTCTTCAAAGACCCTAAAGTATATGTTACACAAGTTGGTCTATATAATGATGACAATGAATTGTTAGCAGTTGCTAAATTAAGTAAACCAATATTGAAATCATATTCAAGGGAAGCTATTATTAAGGTTAAACTTGACTTCTAAGGGAAAGTAAAATGTTAAAAAACATTGACCCATCAGATAAGTCAATAAGGCCGTTTAAGGCATACAAAAAATTCACTCTCACTAATACCGATAGTGGGAGTGGACATTTTGTACTTCGTGCCGTAAGTGGTTCTGCAAGGGCATTCTTAACAGGTAGTGCGTTTTCACAATCTATAGGTGATTACATTCCATCTGCAAGTAGATATCGATATGGTACATTCTATGATATTCCAAATTACTTTATGGTTAAAAACATTTATTATGAAAATGATGAACCATATCGTACATATGGAAAAACTATTCGTAACAAAAGAGAACTTCACGGAGAGGCAAGGTTATTCAGTATACCAAGAGAATTATTTGGTGAACAAGTAAAACCAGGTAGTGTTGAATTATCAGTTACTACAGGTGGAGTTACTTATGATTTGCGTGATGATAGTGATGGTAACATATATGATTTTGCACATTCTGCAAGTTATGCAGCATATAAATCAAGTTCATTTGATAGAAGACAAGGAATAGATTCAAATGGAAGTGGTTCACAAGTTGGTAATGTATTTTATGAACACGGAGTTATCGTATTAACAGATACAGGTTCATTAGTAAATGCAGGGGCAAGTAGAAATGGTACAGGTACTGATTATGAAGGTCATAGTGTAACATATAAATCAACACAAACAATTTATGAACACGAATATTTAATCACATTAGAACCAAACGAATATAACTTAAGTACTAATAGAACTATAACAGAGGGGTTAAGTGGTAGTTTAGGTATTGCACAAGGTTCTGTAGATTTATACAAATTTTTACCACCAGGTGACCAACCAACAAATGGTACTGGTAGTTTTAAACCATTTTATAATCCAACAACCAATTTACAAGGTTTTGTAACACATTCAGAATTTACACCATATTTATCTACTATTGGATTATACAATGATAAAAATGAGTTATTAGTTGTTGGAAAACTCGCTCAAGCAATCAAATTAAAACAAAATTCACCACTCTCAATAGTCGTTAGATTCGATATATAAAATTCATTCATTTGATATTTATTATTGAACAAAATTAAGGCTACACAATACCTGTCGTTCAACGGGTAGATTATAACACAAAACCTATAAAGGAAACACAATGAATCGGTTTTTTAACTGGCTTGTTTTATTTGGTTTGTTGGGTACGATATCTGCCCAAACACCAATCATACGAGTAAAACAATTAGGTAGTTGGGATTCACCACAAACTTGGTGGAAAGACTCCGTTACACAAAATTTAGATACTTTTTTAGCACAAGATACATCAAATCCAGCATTCGATAATAACAACTTTGACATTTGGAGAGATAAAGTCTTGGAAATGGAAGTTACCTTAGATGATAATGGTGCAGATATTACTGCACTTAGATTTGATATTGCCTTTGATAACGATTTAATCACTTGGGTAGAATCAGGTGAAACATCAATCAACGCTTGGTCACAAGGAGAATCCAAAGTCGTTAAAGGAGAGTATATTGACGATTGGACTGAAGGTGATGAAAGTTCAGGTGCCAATTATTCTTTTGAAGTAGTTCATTATTCAAACACCGGTTACCAAGATTCATTAGCCGTTGGAACATCAGAAACTTTATATGAAGAAAGTATTTCTGACAACAGATACGATTGGTTAAGAATCACAATGGTTTCTCACGGAGTTGATGCCGATTCCGACGGAACACCAGATTATACTTTTGGTAATGGTGATGGAACTCAAACACAAGTAATAAAATTATATTTTAAAATAAATGATGTGGTTGATGACTTTGCACCAAAAGCATTTAGAATACCAACATTTTACAATGGTTCATCAGGTTATTACACTTACGCTTCTGATGATTATTTATTAAATTATAAAGTTTACATTGATGGTAATTGGGGTGATTATTATACATCAGAAAGAACTTATAATGGAGGTGCAAGAGGAGACATTACACTTCACCCGAAACTTGTTGATGTTGAAGGATATATGAGATACATCGGAGAATACGACGGAACAAACGCATTCTCACGAAACAAATATCCTATGATGAAAGTATTGTTCGAATTAGACGAAACTAATCCAGACCAGTTTTCTAATTGGAGAAATCCAAGAGATGTTAATTATCCATCAAGTTTAACAGACGAATCTTTAAATGATGATGTTATGGGAACTTATGATGAGAATGGAACATTTGCATTAGGGTATCAACATATGAGATACTATGAACAAAATGCCGGAACGACCGGAGACCAGAAAATCCAAAACGATGGATTTAGAGGAGTTAGTTATTGGTATTGGACATACACAGATGATAAAGGATATTTTAATATTTCTTTACCACGAAACAACAGATATCGTGTATCATTCTGGCCACCAGAAGCAGATGATTATGTTGGAGACCATACAACTTATACATTGGATAGAGGAGCAATCACCAACATTA
>Ga0255772_10001034_pt1 | contig 27571 bp, 4 predicted proteins | sample 071ome_34_FD_179970 | JGI IMG/M metagenome (GOLD analysis project Ga0255772, IMG submission 179970) | Coastal salt marsh microbial communities from the Groves Creek Marsh, Skidaway Island, Georgia - 071411BT metaG (version 2) | ecosystem: Environmental > Aquatic > Marine > Intertidal zone > Salt...
AATGATAATAGTCTAGATCAAAAAATACAACAATTAATATCAGAATACAATACAAATTTTATATCACCAGATTATACTAGTAAAATGTTTATGATTTCAACAGTAGATAATTTATTAAAAACTTATTGTTTAGCAAATGATTTAAGTTTTAGTGTAGATGGAGTTACAATAATATATAATAATTAAAAAAAATTAAAAATATCATTTTTTTTATTTATTTAAAAAAATTAAATAAACAATTTAAAAAATTAAATAAATAATTAATAAAATAAATTAATTAATTAATTAAATTAATATTTTTTAAATAAATAAATTATAAATGGGTGAGGAGGGTTGTATAGAAGATGAAAAATTTTTTAATTTAGAAACATCTAATTTTTTAATAAAAAAAGGAAATAAAGATATATTAAAGAATGATTTTAATGATAATATTAAATCAGAAACAAATTTAATAATAACAGATAGCAATAGAATTAGTATAGGAAAAGAAAATCCTGAATATTCTTTAGATGTAAATGGTGATATTAATATTACAGGAGATTATCGTAAAAATGGAATTATTATCAATACAGGAGGTACAGGAAATGATAATTGGTCTAATAACGGTAATAATATTTATTATGATTCAGGTAATGTAGGTATTGGTACAACAGACCCACAAGAAAAATTAGACATAAATGGTAATTTAAATATAACAGGTAATTATTTACAGAATGGGAGTATTTTAAAAACAGGTTATTGGGAAGAAAGTGATAATAAAATTTATTATGATTCTGGTAATGTAGGAATTGGTACAACAGACCCACAAGAAAAATTAGACATAAATGGTAATTTAAATATAACAGGTAATTATTTACAGAATGGGAGTATTTTAAAAACAGGTTATTGGGAAGAAAGTGATAATAAAATTTATTATGATTCTGGTAATGTAGGAATTGGTACAACAGACCCACAAGAAAAATTACATTTAGTAGGAGATTTTAAAATTGGTTTACCATTTAATGAAGTATATATAAGTGATTATAGTATAGGTAGATACCATACCTTAATTTTGTTAAATACTGGAAAAGTATTATCAATTGGTGATAATCAGTATGGTCAATTAGGAGATGGTACAAGAATTAATAGAAATTATTATGTTGAAGTTGAATCAGCAAATGGATATACAAAAGATAATGCTATTGCTGTAGATGTATCACTCAATAAACGTTCATTTATTTTACTAAATACTGGTAGAGTTTTATCATTTGGTCAGAACTATTTAGGAATTAATAACTCTGATGAAAGTAGTAATATACCTGTTAGTTTATATAATTCCGATACAGATATTTATGAAACACAATATTTTTTAGGTATGACCTTTAATATCTTAGTATCACCGCGTACTGAATATGATGATTCTAATGCTATTGCAATAACATCAAATAATTTTGATAATGGTAGTGATGCGGGTCCTTTTAATATGATTTTATTAAATACAGGAAAAATAGTTATGTTTGGTGATAATTTAAATTTAGGAGTAACTGATAAAGATTATGTTGTTGAGTTAGATTCTCAAAATAGTTCTTATAATGGCTCAAATGCAACTAGTATTACTATTGGAAATACACTTTCAATGATTTTATTAGATACAGGTAAAGTATTGTCATTCGGTCGTAATGAATTAGGTCAATTAGGTAATGGAAATAATACTAATAGTACTAATTTAGTTGAAGTAGAATCTTCAAATGGATATACAAAAGATAATGCGATTGCAATTTCTTGTGGAAGTTTTCATTCAATGATTTTATTAAATACAGGAAAAGTATTATCATTTGGTTCTAATATTTATGGACAATTAGGTAATGGAACAAGTGGTACAGATGATAGTAGTAATGTACCTATTGCAGTATCAACAGATTCATCTAATGGAAATGATTATGATGGTTCAAACGCAATTGCAATTGCGTGTGGAGAAATTCATTCAATGATTTTATTAAATACAGGTAAAGTATTATCATTTGGTAATAATAATTATGGTCAATTAGGTAATGGGAGCACAACTAGTAGTAATATTCCTATTGAAGTAGATTTACAAAGCAGTAATTATGATGGAACAAATGCAATTAAAATATTTGGTTCATATCAAAATTCAGCAATTTTATTAAATGATGGAATGCTTGTAGTTATTGGTACAAATATTGATAGTCAATTAGGATTAAATGTACAATCTACATATGTACCTTTAAATACAAATATTCAATCACAATATTATATAAAAAATAAATTAGTAAATAATGATTCATTTAATGAATTATTAGTTTATGGTAATGCACAAATTTCTAATAAAGTTGATATATATGGTATATTAAATGTTGACAGTGATGTAAATATTAGTAATACACTGGAATCTGATGATTCATCCACAGGTGCATTGGTTGTAAGTGGTGGTGTTGGTATTGCTAAAAACACATATATAGGTGGTATTTTAAATGTTGATAGTGATGTTAATATTAATGGTATTACACAATCTGATAATTCATCAACGGGTGCATTGGTTATAAGTGGTGGTGTAGGTATTGCTAAAAACACTTATATAGGTGGAACTTTAAATGTTGATAGTGGTGTTACATTTAATAGTACAACACAATCTACAGATTCAACAACAGGTGCATTGGTAGTAAGTGGGGGTGTTGGTATTGCTAAAAACACTTATATAGGTGGAACTTTAAATGTTGATAGCGATGCAAATATATCTGGTAATATTACAACTAAAATTTTAAATCAATTTACTGAAAATGAAATTAAATCAATTGCGTGTGGAGGTTTACATTCAATGATTTTATTAAATACGGGAAAGGTATTAGGTTTTGGTCTTAATAATAAAGGTCACTTAGGTATTGGTAATAATACTTCAAGAATTTATTATCCTGTTGAAGTAGATTCACAAAATAGTGATTATAATGGTTCAAACGCAATTGCAATTTCTTGCGGAGCTTCACATTCAATGATTTTATTAAATACGGGTAAGATAATATCATTTGGTCGTAATATTTACGGTCAATTAGGTAATGGGCTTTCAGGTGATAGTGAGGAAGTTAACGTATTACCAATTGAAGTAGATTCACAAAATAGTAATTATGATGGTTCCAATGCAATTGCAATTGCTGGTAGTGATACACATTCAATAATTTTATTAAATACAGGAGAAGTATTATCATATGGTCTTAATAATCAATTACAATTAGGTGATGGGACGAATATTTCTAGTACTGTACCAGTTGCAGTAAGTACAACATCTGATTATGATGGTTCAAACGCAATTATAATTACTAGCGGAGGTGCACATTCAATGATTTTATTAAATACAGGAAAAGTATTATCATTTGGTAAAAATATTTATGGTCAATTAGGTGATGGAACGAATATTAATAGAAATGAACCTGTTGAAGTAGATTCACAAAATAATGGTTTTTATGATGGTTCAAACGCAATTGCAATTGATTGTGAAGGTAATCATTCAATAATTTTATTAAATACAGGAAAAGTATTATCATTTGGTTATAATAATGATGGTCAATTAGGTGATGGAAGTACTACTCAAAGAGATGAACCTGTTGCTGTAAGTACAACTGCTGGTTATGATGGTTCAAATGCGATTGCAATTGTTTGTGGAAGTTCTCATTCAATGATTTTATTAAATACAGGAAAAGTATTATCATTTGGTCTTAATGGTAATGGTCAATTAGGTGATGGGACGAATATTTCTAGTACTGTACCAGTTGCAGTAAGTACAACTGGTGGTTATGATGGTTCAAATGCGATTGCAATTGCTTGTGGAGGTTCTCATTCAATAATTTTATTAAATACAGGAAAAATATTATCATTTGGTTATGGCGTTTATGGTCAATTAGGTAATGGAAATACTAATAAAAATGAACCTACTGCAGTGAGTAATACTGCAGGTTATGATGATAGTAATGTAAAAACAATATATAATACTTTTGAAATTGGAGGTAATTTTAATAATGCAATAACAAATAATTATTTAAAAATTTATACTGAAAGCAAATATTTATCAACAGATGATGCAGAAACAAAAAGTTTTAGTGGATTTTATCCTAATCATTTAAATATTAAAAATACAATAACATCATCAAAAATTCAATTTTTAAATTCAAATGACGAAGTTGATTTATCAATTGGTGCAAATCAAATAGAACTAAACAATGATGTTAACATAAGTGGTATATTAAATGTTGATAATGATATTAATATTAATAAAAATGCATCAATTAATAAAGCAATTATACCTTTTGATGGTAATGAATATTATACATTAAATAATAAAATTAATACTCATAATAATATTTGGACACAATTAGGAATTGATATAGATGGTGAAAACGCTCAAGATGAAGCAGGTTTTTCAGTTTCTTTAAGTGCGGATGGTTCTGTGATTGCAATAGGTGCACGTAAGAATGATGATAGTGGTAATAATTCAGGTAATGTAAGAGTTTTTAAATTTGTATCAAAAAATTGGACTCAAATGGGTTCAAGTATAAAAGGTGATGCTGTTGATGATGAAAGTGGTTATTCTGTTTCATTAAATTCAAATGGTAAAATATTAGCAGTAAGTTCTCCAAATTATGATAATAGCGGATTAACAAACAGTGGACAAGTTAAAATATATAATTTTGTTGATAATGAATGGACACAATTAGGAGAAAGTATTAAAGGAGACTTAGATTATTCAAGAAATGGTTATTCTATATCATTAAATTCTATAGGAAATATTATAGCAATTGGAGAAGCATATTATTATGGCAGTGATTCAAGCACTGATTATTATGAGAAAGGTAGAGTTAGAGTATATAAATTAATAAATAATGTATGGTCACAGATTGGTCAAAATTTAGTAGGTTTAACTGCGAAAGATTATTTTGGTAAATCTGTATCTTTAAATTATGATGGTTCTATTTTAGCAATTGGAGCGACAGGTAGTGATAGCGCGAATGGTCTTAATGATGTAGGAAGTGTTATAACATATCAATATTCTGAAAATAATAATACGTGGATACAAATTGGTGATAAAATATATGGTAAAGCAGAAATAGACCCAGAAAGTGAAGGTGAAGTTATTTTATATGGTTTAAATAATGATATATCTCTTTCATCAAATGAAATTTATAGAATTAAAGAAATAGATTTAAGTAATTCAAATTTAGATGAACACTATAGTATTATAAATGGTTCAAAATCTCAATCAACAAATTTTGAAGATATGAAAAATGAATTTACAAATTTTTTTGTAAGTATTGATACAACTGATGGAAATGCTCTTAGTGCATCAAATAGTATTCAAGTAATATTTACAATACCATCCAGTACATATTTTAATACTAATGGCGGTACATCAATAAGTAAAATTAGATTTTATTTTGCATATGATATAAATAATGAAGTTGATGCGAGTAATTATGATTTAGGTACTATTAATATGGTTTCTATGCCAACAAAAATTAAGATTGAAGGAGAACAATATACAAATTTAAATCAAGATAATTGGGAAATATTAACATCTGAAACAGATATAAAAGATAGATTTTTAAAGAAAGCAAATCATATAAATTATATAGATGGTGGACGTTCAAATAATAAAAAACATCCATCTAATATAGATTTATTAAATCCACAAATTTTAATAAATGAACAAGAAATAGATGATGTTAAACCTTATATAGAACTAGATGTAGAAAATGACAATAATTATAATGAAAATTTAGGAAGAATTCGTTTTACTTTTACTGAAAATTCTGTAAGTAAAATACAAGGAAGAATATGTATAAAAGATATAAAATATTATGGTTATAGTGATGTAGCTGAAAATATAGAAACACAAACAGATATTATAATACATAAAGATGGTTATAAAAATTTAAAATTAATTGATACACCTTTAACAAAATTAAAAGACAATTCAATAGATTCAGATAATCAAATAAAATTAAACTATATATCTGGTAAAACGAGAACAATGGCACTAGGTTATGATATTTTAAAAGAAGAATTTCCAAATAATAATAATTTACAATCACTTGAAATTACAGAAAATGATATATCTGTAAGTTTAAACTCACCGTATGAAGTAGGTGATACGGTTGAATATATAGTAGGTGGTATGGGTAAAATGATTTCACCAGAAACAATAGATAATGTAATATTATATGGGCGTTATGCACATCAATATCCTAGTAATTTAGATATTTTACCACATTTAAGATATGATTCAAATAATCCAAATGATTATGTAAATGAGTATAATTTATTTTCAATTGAATTGGGTAGAAGACAATCACCTTATACACAAGAATATTCAGAAGACAAATGGTATGTATCATCAAGTTCTGAAGTATTTCCTCATTATATAAATTTTGATAATACAACATTAAGAAATCAACAGGCAAAAATTCAATCTTTTAAAATATATCAAGGTGTTTATGAAAGTAGTAGTGGTTCATACACTGAACTTTCAGAATTTGCACCTAGATGTTTTGCATTATTTGGTTCAAACGATGAACCTAATAATAATAAACGGTCTGCTTATGGTATGGATTTAATATATTGTACAGCGACAGATTATGATGAATTTTTAAATTCATTATCACTGACAAGTGAAAATAATACAACAATTGATACAACCACTTTTACTAATTTAGACCCAACATATAAAACTTATGTAATTCTTGGACCATTGGTTTTTTATGTAACTCATTTAGGGGGAACTCTTGGTTGTACATTTCAAATTCCTTTATCAAGACAAAAACATTACAAATATCATAGATTATTAATATTTGATAATTTTAGTAATTTTAATAATGATAAAAATATTATAATTGGTCATATAACAATATATGGTCAAGATTTACAAGATAAGGGAGTATTAGTAAGTCCTTCTAATCAACCTAATAATATTTTACCAAATTCAAATAATAAAAGTATTCTTCATTATAATCCTATATTTTTTATAAATGGACATAATACTACAATGAATAGAGACCAGTCAAATGGTTGGAGTATTAGAAGATTTTTTAATAGTAATACATTTTATACTACAGGTGATCAATTTAGGTCTAATAGTGCGAGTGTACCACTATCGGATGTAGTTCAACCAACACTTGATAGTTCAAATAATCATTATTATATTACAATGGGTTATAATAATAATATAATACAATCTATTACTGGAGATAATTTAATTTATATAAGTCAAAATAATTTTAGACCAGGTATGATACAACATAATAAATCTCATACAATGATGTTTTATGTAGACACTACTCTTGGTGATGGTAATGATATATATATATATCATGATAAAACTGTTAATATAAGAAGTATTTATTATTACATTATTGGTAGCGGTAGTAATAGAGGTAAAATTTATTTTTATGCGAGAGATAATTTAGGAGGTAATGTATTTGCAGTATTATTAGGTGAAGTAGATGATTTTTTCTTTAAAGGTGTTATTACAATGATTTATGAAGAAAATATAACTGATGATACACTTGCAAGTTTATTTGTATATAAAGATGGTGTATTAACAGATTCATATAATAATTTTGATAATAAATATTATACAACCGTTGTTGTAAGTGATGGAATAAGAATAGGAGCTTACGGTGGTTTAAATGAACTTGATATTACTAGATCTGGAAATTTTAATTTATATGGTTTAGCAACATTTGATAGAGCATTAACATCAACTGAAATAAATGAAATTACTAAAGATATGTTAAATGAACCAATAGCGGCTCCATATAGACAAAATTTTAGAACACAATATAGCATTAATAGTGATAGTAAACTTTATGATGGAAATAATTTACTAAATAATTATACTACAAATAAAACTAGATACTCTTTAGGTAATACTTCATCAATAAATTTTAATTTTGACTTAAAAACAGAAATTCCAATAAAATATGTTGATATATTTCCAACAAATAATCAATCAACTTATTTTCCACAAAATTTTATCTTAGAAGGGTTAGGTGAAAATGATAGTAACTGGTCTAATGCTACAGAATTATTATCTGATTCAAACACATTTTCTACTGTATCTAATCAATCAATTTTAATAAATGATTCATCTAATTTAACAAGTGTTAGATTAAATATAACTAATACAAATAGTTTTAGATATTTACGATTAAAATGTAGTAATATTGTTGGTGCTGCTTCAACTTCTTCAGATAGTAATAGTGATGATAATTATATAGAATTAGGAGGTATAAGAATTATAAGTGAAAAAACACTTATAGAAGGTGATATATCAAATTATAATAAGTTTTATGGATTAACTGATTCTACAAATCATCAAACAGGAGATTTAAATAAATTGTTTAATGGTAAAAATAATTTTCCAGAAAATATATTATCAATAAAATATCAAAATCCTAATAATTTAAATGATACACTTCAATATTATAATGAAGGTTATAAATTTTTCGATTATAATATTTTTAATAAAAGTGATGATATTAATATAGATATTGATATTAAAAGAGATATTAAATTTGCAGGTTCAAGTGTATTTTTTCAAAAAGACGTGAATTTTTATTATCCAAAAAATATAAATATTTATGGTTCAACTGATAATAATAGTTGGACTTTATTAAAAAATAATAATAATATATTAATAACAGATAGTGGTACAAATGATTATACTCGAATAAATACATCAACTAGATTAATAGAAAATTTATTTGAACCATATGAAACAAATAATAAATATAGATATATTAGATTTAATTTTAATACATTGACAGATAGTAATTTAACAACACCTGATATATTTTTCAAAATAAAAAATTTTGGAGATTATAGATTAGGTGATTTAGAAATATATGAATGGAAAGGAAAAGAATATGAACAAATGAATGAAACAGATAATTTTATTGAAATGGTTTTTACTATACATAAACAGATTAGATTGTCTGAACTAAATATATTTCCTAATAATATCAATGCAAATAATGACCCAAATAATTTCTTATTTTTAAAAGATTTTAAAGTATATGGTTCAAATGACAGACAATCAATTCAACGTAATAAAAATTGGACTCAAATATATAATAAACAATTAACAATACCTATTTCAGATTTTGATGGTAATTATACAACAAATACTATAACAGATAGTAATACAGCATTAATAAGTTTTTTTGATGAAAATTTAATAAATACTTATACATATTATAAAATAAAAATTTATAATAGATATAATGATAGTTATAATCAAACTACACCATTTTTGAATATAGGAGAATTATTATTTAAAAAAATAGATTCAGTAATAGTTCCTGATAATTATTCAATTGATTTAAGTGTAGATGGTTATACATTAGCAATAGGTTCACCTTTGAATAATATTTTAAATCAAAATAAAGGTTATGTGAGAATTTATAAATGGATTAATAATTCTTGGAATCAATTGGGTTCAGACATAGAAGGTAATAATAATTTAAATCAAACAGGCTATTCATTATCATTAAATGCAAATGGAACTATAATAGCAATAGGTTCTCCTGGTAATAGTTCTGGTTTTGTTTCAATTTATCAGTGGTTTAATAATACTTGGAATCAAATAGGAACAGATATAATTGGTGAAGGTATTTCAGACCAGAGTGGTTTTTCTGTATCAATAAATGCTGATGGAACAACTGTTGGAATAGGAGCACGTTTAAATGATGGCAATGGTTTAGATGCAGGTCATGTAAGAGTTTATAATTTAGGAGAGTTATTTTCAAGTATAAATATAGAAGGTGATATAAATGTAAGTGAAAAATGTTTAATAGGAAACTTAGAATTAGAAAATAATAAATTATCATCTTTAAATGGTGATTTGATATTAATGCCAAGTAATTTAGGAAGAATTGGAATAAATCAAGATAATCCTCAAGAAAAATTAGATATTAATGGTAATACTTTAATAAATGGTGATTTAAATGTGAAAGGTAATAGTAAATTAAGCAATTTAAATTTATTTTATAATGAAATTTCTTCAATTACAGAAAATATTATATTATCTCCTTTTAATTCGTCAAATGTAGGAATTGGAACTAGTAATCCGCAAACTACTTTACACGTTGTTGGTTCTACAATAATAGAAGAAAATATAAATGTATCTGGTATAGGAACAATTAATAATATAGAAATTAATAATAATAAAATATCTTCTAAAATTGAAAATATTATTTTATCTCCATTTGAAAATACTAAAGTGGGTATTCGTACAGAAAATCCAATACAAGAAATACATATTGAAGGTAATACATTAATAAATGGTAATATAGATACTACTGGAATAGGAACGATAAGTAATATTGAAATAAATAATAATATAATATCTTCTAAAGATTCTGATAATATAATTATAATACCTAATAATAATACTTATTTAGGAATAGACCAAAAAATACCAGAAGAAAAAATAGATATTAGAGGGGGTATAAAATTTAAAGGTAGTTTAAATGCTAATAATACTTTTGATATTTCTTGTGGTGTTAATCATACTGCAATTTTATTAAATACAGGAAAAATTTTAACATTTGGCGATAATCAAAATGGTCAGTTATTATTAAATTCATTTGATGATAAAGCATATCCAACAAGTATTGATGAAACTAGAAGTAATTATGATGGAACAAATGCTATTCAAGTAGTTGCAAATACTAATGCAACTACTGTTTTATTAAAAACAGGTGAAATATTAACAGGTGGTCTAAATAATAGGGGTCAATTAGGATATACAGATACTAGTATAACTAAAAAAAATCATTTATCACCTGTTGGAACAACTGGTACATCAGATAGTGATTATAATGGTACTAATGCTATTTTTATTTATATTGGAGATATGAGTCATGCAGCATTATTAAAAACAGGAAAAGTTATAACCTGGGGTATTGAAAATAAATATAGTTTAGGTCGCGTGGCAAGTTTTAATCAAAAACATCCACCAGGACAAGTTGACGAAGATAAAAGTGATTATAATGGAACTAATGCAGTCTCAGTTAGTGTTGGTTATAGTTTTATGTTAATTTTATTAAATACAGGAAAAATTATTTCTTTTGGAAGAGAAAACAATTATGGACAACTAGGTATAAATCAAACTGTCGCACAAAATACAAATCCTAAAGATCAACAATATGAAGTAGATTCTGCAAATGGATATAAAAAAGATAATGCTATAGCAATTGCTTCAGGAAGTAATCATTCATTGATATTATTAAACAATGGAAAAGTATTATCATTTGGTCTTAATGATAATGGTCAATTAGGCGATAGTAGTAATATTAATAGTAATATACCTATTGAAATAACTTATACTAATGGATATAATGGTTATAATGCAAGTTATATTAGTTGTGGAAATAAACATTCAATAATTTTATTAAATACTGGTAAAGTATTAACATTTGGTCTTAATAATTATGGTCAATTAGGCGTTGGGAATACTGAAAATAGTAATATACCTATTGAACCATCTAATACTAATGGATATGATGGTACAAATTGTATAAAAATATGTTTAAATTCAATGAATTCATATAGTACATCTTTAATATTAAATACAGGGGTTATTCTAGCGTGTGGTAAAAATTTTACATATACATTAGATAATATGGATACAGAAAATGGTGATTATGAGGGACCTGAATTAAATACAATGAATATTGATGGAATCCATCAAATGAGTATAGGTTCTTATAATATAAGGCCTAAATTTGATTTATATGCAAATACATATATTTATGGTATGTTAAATGTTCATATGATTTCATCAATACCAGAAAATATTATATTAGACCCTGAAAATTCATCAAATATAGGTATTGGAACAAAAGAACCACAAGAAAAATTAGATATTAATGGTAATTTAAATATAACAGGTAATTATTTACAGAATGGGAGTATTTTAAAAACAGGTTATTGGGAAGAAAGTAATAACAAAATTTATTATGATTCAGGAAATGTAGGAATTGGTACAACAAACCCACAAGAAAAATTAGAAGTAAATGGTAATGTTAATATAACTGGTAATTTAAATGTTGATAGTGATATAAATATTAGTAATACAACTCAATCTACAGATTCATTAACAGGTGCATTAACTATAAATGGTGGTGTTGGTATTTCTAAAAATACATATATAGGTGGTAATCTAAATGTTGATGGTAAAATAAATATTTTTGGTTTTTATCAAGATGATTCTGGTAATTTAATTCCTAAACAAACAGACATTTATAATATTGGTGATTCTAATCATTTTTTAGAAGCTATATATGCAAGGGATTTATATATGAGTACAGATACAATTTATTTTAAATCAAGAGAAACTGGTAAAACTACTACATTAAGAGCAGAAAATAATACTTTACAAATAGAAACTACTGATAGTGATGGTACTGTTATAAATTCACAACAAAATTTTATTTCCGTTGATATCAATTCAAATCCTCAAAATGGACAAGTAATATTATGGGATAGTTATAATAGTGTATGGAAGCCTGGTAATATATCAGGTGGTGGTAGTGCAACACAAATAAATGATTTATTAGATGTAAATACAAGTACTACTACTCCAACAAATGGTCAAACATTAATATGGGATAGTGCTAATAATCAATGGAAACCTGGTACAATAAATAATATTAGTAATCACACAACAGATAGTTTAAATGAGGGTTCAACTAATTTGTATTATACCGATTCACGTACAAGAGAAGCAATAAGTATAAATGATAATGGAGGTGATGGTTCATTGTCATATGATTCTTCAACAGGTGTCATTACTTATACAGGTCCTAGTGATTCAGAAGTGCGTGCTCATTTCTCAGACAGCACTGGTGTTACTATAACAAATGGACAAATTTCTATAGGTCAATCTGTAGGAATAGGAGATAGCGTACAATTTAGTCAGGTAACAGCAGCTTTAATAGGCAATGTAACAGGTACTGTAAGTGATATTAGTAATCACACAACAGATAGTTTAAGTGAGGGTTCTAATAATTTGTATTATACTGATTCACGTACAAGAGAAGCAATAAGTATAAATAATAATGGAGGTGATGGTTCATTGTCATATGATTCTTCAACAGGCGTTATTACTTATACAGGTCCTAGTGATTCAGAAGTGCGTTCTCATTTCTCAGGCGGTGTTGGTGTTACTATAATAAATGGTGAAATTGCTATAGGTCAATCTGTAGGAACAGGAGATAGCGTACAATTTAGTCAGGTAACAGCAGCTTTAATAGGCAATGTAACTGGTACTGTAAGTGATATTAGTAATCACACAACAGATAGTTTAAGTGAGGGTTCAAATAATTTGTATTATACTGATTCGCGTACAAGAGAAGCAATCAGTGTAAATGACCAAGGAGGAGATGGTTTATTGTCATATGATTCTTCAACAGGCGTTATTACTTATACAGGTCCTAGTGATTCAGAAGTGCGTTCTCATTTTTCAGGCGGTGTTGGTGTTACTATAACAAATGGTGAAATTGCTATAGGTCAATCTGTAGGAACAGGAGATAATGTAACATTTAATCAAATAAATGCGATTATTACTCAATCTAGTCAAACAAATATAACAAGTGTAGGAACATTAACATCATTATCAGTAGATAATTTAAAAATGGATGGGAATACAATATCAAGCACTAATACGGATGGAGATATTACAATAGATACTAATGGAACAGGAAAAATATATGGTGATAATGTAATTGTAAATAATATTAAAAATAATTTGATGGATACAAATATTTGGTCAACACAATCAAGTGGTCAAATATCTAGTGATTTTGGAGGATATAGTTTGAATCAAAGTGCTAGTGGAGAAAATAATATGCTTATAAATGAAATAGGTCCATTTGGTAATTATGAATATGTGTGGAAATGTCTTGCATCAGGAAATGGAGGTAGTGATGGTGGATGGAATTATGATATTGATAATGTAGATTATAAATTTGGTTATTTATCTGTAGTGTATTTTAAGGTTGTTGATGATACTAGTGGTAAATTTAATCATGGTTGTCTACAAAATGGAGTGTTTTTAACAGATGGAACTACAAATATTTCATTTTTAAGAACACCTAGAACAGATAATCCATATTTTGTAGATATATCATTAAGTAATTTTGAAGAAAATAAATGGTATATAAGTATAGGTGTAATATTACCATACAAATCAGGTGGTTATTCACCAGCACCTACAACAATAGGTGGTATATATAAATTATCAACAGGAGAAAAATTAAGCACTCTACATTATAATTTTATGATGAAAAATACAACAACTACACAAAAACATAGAGCATATTTGTCTTATTCATCAAGTAATTTATCAGAACTTCATTTTGCTAGACCGGGTTTTTATAAAATAAATGGAACTGAACCTACATTAACAGAATTGCTTGGAGGAAATACTATAGATAAATCACATATAGGTGATATGGGTCAAAGTGATCATGCTGGATTTTCACATGTAAATAATGCAACAACAACAAATTATGCACTTTTGCAAAATAATTCAGGAGATACATTTATAAATGCAGCAAGTAATCAAGATATATCTTTTAGAATTAATGATAATGATAAAATGATAATAGATTCTTCAGGAAATGTAGGAATCGGAACAACAACTCCAACTGAAAAATTAGATGTAAATGGTAATATAAAAACTAATGGGAATTTAATAGGTAATGTAACTGGAAATATAACAGGTGATGTAACAGGTACTGTAAGTGATATTAGTAATCATACAACAGATAGTTTAAGTGAGGGTTCAATTAATTTATATTATACTGATTCACGTACAAGAGAAGCAATAAGTGTAAATGATATAAATGGTGACGGTTCATTGTCATATGATTCTTCAACAGGTGTTATTACTTATACAGGTCCTAGTGATTCAGAAGTGCGTGCTCATTTCTCAGATGGCACTGGTGTTACTATAACAAATGGACAAATTTCTATAGGTCAAGATGTTTCAACAATAAGTAGTGTACAGTTTAGTCAGGTAACAGCAAATTTAATAGGTAATGTAACAGGTACTGTAAGTAGTTTAAATAATCATAGTATTAATGCTTTATCAGATGTAAACACAACTACAACAGCACCTACTAATGGTCAAGTATTAATGTGGGATAGTGCAAATAGTGAATGGAAACCTGGAACAATTACATCATCTACACCAAGAACTAACACAAGATTGTATACTCCTTCTACTCCTTCAAATACATTTGTTGTTACAGTAGGTAATAAAACATCATCTCATAGATATAATACAACAGATTATAGTAATTCAAGTAACAGTTCCTATTTTATTGATGGAACAGAAGAAGCTCCTTTTATTGAATTAATTGCAGGTGAAACATACAATTTTGACCAATCAGATAGTACAAATACAGGTCACCCAATAGTATTTTATACGGACGATAGTCATACTTCTAGTTATACAACAGGCGTTACTGTAACAGGTACAGCAGGTTCAAGTGGTTCTAATGTAGAATTAGTTGTTACTTATGAAACACCTTGTATATTGTATTATCAATGTTCAAATCATATTATGATGGGTAATCAATTAAATATAATGGGAGGTTAAGTATTAAATTTTCACCGTATTATAATCTAGAATTAGGACAAATTAAACCTGAAAGACAATTAACAGGTGGGAATTTAACTGCAAAGGTTTTTGATACAACAACAAGTTTTCTTAGTATAGTTTTGCATATAATACCATCATATGGTACAAATGAAGTAATGGTTTCAAATAGATATGGTACAAACGCACCACCAATCGCATATATATTTTTTGAAAATACAAATCAAAATCTGGATTTATCTACAATTTCAACATTTGATTATGGAAGTAATTCACAAACATATTATAATACTGGAACAAGTAACATACCAAGTGCTAATACACAAATTCAATATCCTATTATAGATAGAACTGAATCGGTTTGGGGATTTCCAACTAGTTTTTTAACTAATTTAGCAACATATTTTGGAGTATCATCTTTAGGTTTAAATTCAGGTGCAAGTGATTTTGAAGTATCGCGAATTATTTTATATAAAAATCGCTTACCAGATTTAGTACATACAGATGGAACTCGTTTTAGTGACTACAGTAGTAGTTATCAATTTGGTACATTATACACTGATTCAAGTAATATAAATTACAATGATATATTTACTGCATTATTTGAAATAAAAGTAGGTGGTAATGTTAAAGGTTTATTATATCTACTTTTATCTGAAAGTTTAAATAATGATATCCAAGAATATAACACAAGAATAACTTCAAAGACAATAGATAGTACAACTATATTAGATTGGAAATTAGAATATACTGCAAGTGGTACAGCACAAGCAGAATATGCTATTGAAGATAATTTAGATGCAAATAATAATGTTGTTGGTGCGTTATTACAAGGTGAAATTAAAATACAATCTGATACAACAAATCAAAATGCGGATGTTACAACTACGTTACAAATACCATATGATACAACTTCTCCAACTGGAACAGGTAAAGAAGGTGAAATTCAGATTGTAAAAGAAGATTCTTCAATAAGTTTGTATATATCAGATGGTATAAGTTACTATATAATAGGTGGTTCACAATGGTCAACTTTGAATAGCAATATATATTATAATACAGGTAATATTGGAATTGGTACAACAAGTCCAACAGAAAAATTAGATGTAAATGGTAATATAAAAACTAATGGTAATTTAATAGGTAATGTTACTGGTAATGTTACTGGAACTGTAAGTGATATTAGTAATCACACAACAGATAGTTTAAGTGAGGGTTCTAATAATTTGTATTATACTGATTCGCGTACAAGAGAAGCAATCAGTGTAAATGACCAAGGAGGAGATGGTTCATTGTCATATGATTCTTTAACAGGCGTTATTACTTATACAGGTCCTAGTACATCAGAAGTGCGTGCTCATTTCTCAGACAGCACTGGTGTTACTATAACAAATGGACAAATTTCTATAGGTCAATCTGTAGGAACAGGAGATAATGTAACATTTAATCAAGTAACAAGTAATTTAGTAGGAAATGTTACAGGTAATATTACTGGGACTGTAAGTGATATTAGTAATCATAGTATAAATGATTTATCAGATGTAGACACAACTACAACAGCTCCTACAGATGGACAAGCATTAGTATGGGATAGTGCTAATAGTGAATGGAAACCAAATTCAAGTATAACAGCAAATATAACAGGTAATATTACTGGTAATGTAACTGGTAATGTAACAGGTAATATTACTGGGACTGTAAGTGATATTAGTAATCATAGTATAAATGCTTTATCAGATGTTGATACAAGTACAACAGCGCCTACAGACGGACAAGCATTAGTATGGGATAGTGCTAATAGTGAATGGAAACCTGGAACTGTTGCAAGTAGTGGTGGAGCAACACAAATAAATGATTTATCAGATGTTGATACTAGTATAATCGCGCCAAAAGAAGGTCAATCATTAGTGTGGGATAATGCTAATAGTGAATGGAAACCAAACTATATATCTAAAAATATACATAGTGATGTTACTTATACAGTAACTGTAGGAACTAAAACTTCATCGCATAGGTATAATACGACTGATAATCCAACATCTAGTACTAATTCATTTATAATTGATACATTAGAAGCACCTTATTTAGAATTAATAGCAGGAAAAACATATATATTTGACCAATCAGATAGTACAAATACAGGGCATCCTTTAGAATTTTATACAGATGATAGTCATACTTCTAGTTATACAACAGGTGTTACTGTAACAGGTACAGCAGGTTCAAGTGGTTCTAATATTGAATTAGTTACAACTTATGAAACACCATGTATATTATATTATCAATGTTCAAATCATATTATGATGGGTAATCAATTAAATATAATAGGAGGTTCTGCTGTTAAATTAAATTCAACATTACAAACAGAATTAAATGCAAGAGTTGATAAAAGAGTTATTATAGAATCAACTGAACCAACAGTCGCAGATAATGGTTCATTATATTATGATAGTTCATCACAAGCATTAAAAATCCGTTATAATGGTTCTTGGGTTACTACATCATCTGGGGTTGGTTCAAATGGTTTAGCATTAGGTGAAATTAAACCTGAGAGAAATTTATTACAAAGTTTTTCATATAATACAGTAGAAGACGCAGATTTTATATGGAGAGATATATATGGTGGTTCAATACCATTTTCACTTACTCCACAAAATGCGAATGATGGAACAATAACTTGGCTTACATTACATGAAGGTTTTCATTTTAGTTCAAGTTCTCAAATTAGTATGGGTGATTTGGTAACATTTGATGTACCTAATCATACAAATGGGACTGCAATGTATTTTAATGAAGGTAGTACTAGTGGAATAACAAGTAGTACAGATGGTACAGTAAATTATGCTTCTTGGGGTCAAAGTTCTTTTCCTGCAGTTGCTAATTATACATCAAGATGGGGTGGTTGGAATCCATTGACAAATTTTTATAATGAGAATGGTTTTAATTTTGGTTATTGGAGAAGAAATTATCAATATATGAATAATCCAGATGTAAGAGTATTAATATTAAAAAATAAACATTTACAAATGAGAAATACATCTACAAATACATTACTATTTGATACATCAAGTAATACTTATAATGATGGATTTTCAACAACTTTTTCAACAACGACTGATGCATATCAAATGTTAGTAGAAAAATATGATGGAACTACATATCATTATGTTTTTGCAACAAGTGACCCAAGAAGTAGTACTGTAAGAAGTATGTGTTACAGTATGGGACGTTCAGATTATTCCTGGGCTGTAAATAGTTATCAAGTAGTATTTTCATCAAGTGGTAGTGGTACAGCACAAGCAGAATATGCAATTGAAGATAATTTAGATGCTAATAATAATGTTGTCGGTGCGTTATTACAAGGTGAAATTAAAATACAATCTGATACAACAAATCAAAATGCGGATGTTACAACTACATTACAAATACCATATGATACAACTGCTCCAACCGGAACAGGTAAAGAAGGTGAAATTCAGATAGTGAAAGAAAATTCTGCATTGAGTTTGTATATATCAGATGGTATAAGTTACTATATAATAGGTGGTTCACAATGGTCAACTTTGAATAGCAATATATATTATAATACAGGTAATATTGGAATTGGTACAACAAGTCCAACTGAAAAGTTACATATTAATTATACAAATAACGAATTAAAAGTTAGTGATGGAAATATAATATACGGTAGAGAAGAAAATATCAGTAGACAGTCATCACTAAGCGGCGCTCAAACGTATTATGGTTCTAGAGAACATAGTATAGTAAGAAATGCTAATTCAAATTATAGAAATACTGGTGATAATGGAGCCAGATATGATACACATAAAATTGTTTTAGGTTATTCTGAAACATATGATTATGGAGATGGGGGATATTATCCAACTTATAATGCAATTAAATTTCAAACAGTAACAGATTGGAGCACTACTACATTAAATACAAATATGATAATATTATCAAATGGTAATGTTGGAATTGGTACAACAAGTCCAACAGAAAAATTAGATGTAAATGGTAATATTAAAACTAATGGTAATTTAATAGGAGATGTTACTGGTAATGTTACTGGTAATGTTACTGGTAATATAACTGGAACTGTTAGCGATATTAGTAATCATAGTATAAATGCTTTATCAGATGTAGACACAAGTACAACAGCTCCTACAGATGGACAAGCATTAGTATGGGATAGTGCTAATAGTGAATGGAAACCTGGAACTGTTGCAAGTAGTGGTGGAGCAACACAAATAAATGATTTATCAGATGTAGATACAAGTACAACAGTACCTACAGATGGACAAGCATTAGTATGGGATAGTGCTAATAGTGAATGGAAACCTTCTACTGTTTATAATACTGTTTTACAAAATAGTCCATTAGTTTTAACAGCATCTGGATTAGTTAATTCAAGTCAAAATAATATAATTATAAATGGAGTAACATTTCTTCATGATAATTCATTAACTAATCACGGTCAATTTGCAAATATTATACAATATCCATCTAATTCTGGTTTTATTATAGATACAAACACACAAGAAATAACAATACCTAGAAAAGGCGTATATGAGATAATGATATCATTTAGTGTTAAAAATACAACATCAAGATATATCAACTTAAGTATATATATAAATGGTACTGATGTTACAGGTGCTAATACACAAAATAGCGATTCTGTTGATGCAACAGGTGATGATTATTCACAACATAAAACTATTGAAACTATAGATGTTAATACGGGAGATATTATTAAATTCAGTTATGCTGCTGCAAGTAGTTCTACAGTTGAACCATCATCATTTAAATTAATTTTAAAACAAATAGATGTTTTGCCAGTGGATACAGGAATATTAAAATTTTCGGGTTTATCTTCAGATAAAAGTGTTACATCTACAGAAAGTAAAATATCAAATATGACTAATGAATTTCAAAATGTTAGTAATTATTATAATATAGATGCAAATCAAGATATTACATTTAATTATTCTGGAATATATGAGATAATGATATCATATTCAACACTTGATGATACAACTCCAAATATTTATGTTATATTAAAATTAGATGGCACAACAATATATCAATCACCATATGAAGGACAATATGGTTCTACAGTAAATTCAACTGGTTCTGATTATGATATGAATAAAACTATTGATTTAATAAATGCAAATTCTGGACAAAAATTAGAAATTTTTTATAAATCTGATTCAACTGTTGGAATTGATTATAGATTCTTTAAATTAATTTTAAAGAAGATAACAAATACAGATGATTATATTAATAGAGTTAATTTGCAAGATTTATATAACATTTCAACAACCGCACCAACTGACGGACAAGCATTAGTATGGAATGATTCTGATAATGAATGGAAACCTGGAACTGTTGCAAGTAGTGGTGTAGGTACTATAACACCTGTAACAAATTATTTACATGGAAGGTATTCTATATCATTTAATGCTAATTATAATTTTGAAGATTTAACAGATACTAATTATAATACAGAAATTAGTATTATTAAAGATAGTAATTTTAATAAATTATTGGTATTAGTTCAAATAGCTGTAGGATATAGTCATACTAATTTTTTTGCAGGGATAATTTTAAATAAACAAATTGATAATAATTCTCCAACAGTAATTGTAAATAATGATGGTAATGCTAATGTTAATGATACATTTTTAGATGCATCAATGGGTAATTCTTCACAAGTTTCAGCAACAAAACAATTACATGGCCATGTATTAGATGATGTTTCATCAGTGAGTAATGGAAGTACAATTAAATATTATTTATCTGCAAATATACGTTATTCAAGTAGTCAAGCATCATCTGTATTATATTTTGGTGGACCTGGTAATACAGCGGATGCAAATAGATATTCTTCACCAACAGTTATTACAATAATACCACAAATATAATTAAAATATTTTAAAATTAAAATTATTTAAATTTATATAATTCATATAAGATTTAAAAATAAAATATATAAAATATAATTAAAATAAAATGGATTTAACACAAGTCATTATTAGATTACATCCAAATGCAAAATTTAGAATTACAAATGATGATTATAATAAATTAAAGTGGCATGAATCTAATACAGAATCAAAACCAACATTAGAAGAATGTGAAGCTGCATGGCAAGAAATTATAAATGAAGCTCCTTTAAAGAAATTGCGTGAACAACGTGATGAAATATTGAAACAAACTGATCAGTATGGATTAGCCGATTATCCATTTAACTCAGAAGAAATTAAACAAACTTGGTTTACTTATAGACAACAGCTTAGAGATTTACCACAAAATTCTTTAAATATTTCTTTAAATGAACAAAATGAATTAGTTGGGGTTGAATGGCCTACTCCACCAGAATAATATTAAATTATTTTAATATCATTAAAAAATAATTATAAACAAATTAAAAAAATAAAAAATAAAAAAAATATTTATTAAATTAAAATTATTTTTATAAAAAATTTATAAATTAAATTTTTTTATTAAAACAAATTATTTAAATAATTATTTTAATAAAATTTTATTAAATTATTTAATTAATTTAATTAATTAATTTAAGAACAACATTCTACAAGTTTAATAATTCCCCATAGAACTAAAGCTAAAAAAAATCCAATACCACAAGACCTACCTAATTCACCTTCTTCAATCGAATTATTATTATGTCTCTTAGTAAATTTTTTTTTAATTGAAAACATTATTTTTAAACAATTCTATTTATTTAATTAATATAGTTAATATATATCAAAATTATTCAAATTTTTTTTATAATACAACCCAGTATATTGTTTATTTATTTAATTATTATTATTAATATATTTAATATAATTAATATAATTAATTATTTTTAATAAAACCAAATTTATCTAATGTATTATTATTATTTTTTTTATTTTCTATTTCATTTAAATATTTTTTAAATATTATTTCTTCAACATCTTTTTCTTTTAACATTTTAATTTTATCTTCAACCTTCTTTTTATTTTTTAATTCTTTCATTAAATTTTTCTCTTTATTTTTATAATAATTCTTATTATATTTAAAACCTTTTAATTCTTCTAGAACAAGTGAATATAATTGTAAACAAGGTTTCATTAATTGATTTGTTATATAAAAGCCATAATCAGGCTCAATATTATCATTTTCTTTTATATAAGTCGGGTCTTCTATTTTATCTCCTTGTAATATTCTTCCGTCTTCGCTTTCATTCTTTATTTTTTTTTCATCAACATCAATATAAACATAAGGAACTCTATCATTTATTTGAGGAGCACTTCCAGGGTCTCTTTTAAACATACGGTCTGCTAATACTTTATGTGCAATTTGTAATGGATTTTTATAATGTGCTTTTAAAGTTTTAGTAATAATTAATTCTTCTATAGGAAAATATCCATTCATCAATTTATTTAATGATTTATGTAAAAAATTCAATGATTTATTAATATTGTCTTCATTTTCATTTAATAAAATATTAATAATTCCACCATATATTATTTTAACTATATTCGCATTATCACGTCTTTTTAATACAATACCCATTGATTTTTGTTTAAATTTATTTACATTATGCTCATATAAATTACCCACATATCTTTTTTTACTAAAGATAATAAAAGGATAAAACATTTTTTCCCATTCTAAACAGTGAGGTGGTTTTAATAATTTTTGAAAATCTTCTGATAATTGTTCTCCAACAGTTACATTATATTGTAATATATTTTGTTTTTCTGTTGGATGACCATAATGACTATAATCTTTTAACTTTGGTAATTTAATAAATATGGAATCCGTTTGTAATGCTACAATTGAACCAACGCCTACCGCAAACCTTCCAGTTGTAGTCTCAATATCATAAACAAATCCATCATCCATTTCATGATTAATTGTTTCTTCTACATATTTAACTATATTTCTATCTTTAGAATATGTAGACTTTTCATTATAAGAATTTAAACTATATATTCTATCTTTTTTAATCCATCTTCTTACAGATAAATTAAATCCTAATGATGTTGCTAATATATATAACCCTTGTGCAGTTATTTTACCTTTTGTTGTAAAATCAATTTTCTTATATTTTAAATCCCAATTTCCTTTTTCTTTTTCTTCTTTTTCGTTCTCTATAAATTTACCCTCATTTCCTTTTGTTCCATCTGCTTCATAGTATCCATCAAAGAATGCTTTTCTAATTGAATATGAAGCATTTAAAATTATCATAGGAACTTTTTTATTTTTGATTTCATCATACATAAATTTACGATATTTATGAACCATATATCTTAAAGAACCTTTTGGAACTAATTTATATACATTACTTGAATCCATAGTATCTAATATTTTAAATTCCATATCTTCAATATTATTTAAAATATCTTTTGCTCTATTTAATCTATCTAATGATTGATTATTTAACGCCCAACTATATTTTAATCCAGAAGGACATCTATATTCACCACAACTACCATCTCCTAAGAAGAACCCCCAAACCCATGCTTCATTTTCACTTAATTCATATTCTTTCATTTTAATATCTTGAATTTTTCTATTTAATTTTCCATTAAATTCAATATTTTTTAATTCACAATGTTTCTTTTTAACACATAATTTACATCTATAACCATGAACAAATTCATCTGTTTTTTTATTTTTATTCCAATAAAACATATCGCCATCATATGATTCAAAACAAACTTGACAATTATATTTTTTAGTATTATCATATTTAGTAAATTTTTGTTTAATATTAATTCCATAAAATAGAGAAGGATATTCAGGAATTATTACTGGTTCGCATAATTTTTCAAAATCATTAAATTGATAATGTAATAATTTTGTAGAATTAATTTCAAGTTCTTTTGGTTTAATAGGTATTTTATCACTATTACATAAACTATGGTCTTCAGTAACATCAACAATACCTAAACCAGATGAAACCCTATATATTTTTTTATTAGTTTTATGTCTAATAACTCTTAATATTTTTTGCCAACCATTATCAGTCCATATTTCATAATTACATTTAACTTGTTGTTTATTGGATCTATTAATAGTATCTTTTTTGAATAAATTACATATATCATTTATTAATTTTAATTTATCTTCTTTTGTATCATCTTCATTATACCATATCCATTTATGATTAACTTTTGCTAATTTACGATTTTTTGTTATTAATGAACGATAATATTTTTGTATATTTAAAGTATTATTGACAAATTCTTCTTCAGTATCATAACCGTCAATTAATACTTTAACCATTGTATTTCTTAATTTAAAGAAGAAGTCGGGATCTTTAAAAGATTCATATTGTTTTGGTTCATTTTCATTAAATATTTGACTAAGTGTTTTTATGTCTATAAATCCTTTATCATTTTTAATAATAACTGGTTCATCAAATGGTACACTATCCCCATATATAACTTCACAATTATATTTTTCTTCTGCAAATTTTTTAGCACTTAATATTAAATTTCTACCAGTAGCAGTTGTACTTGCTGCAAGTTCTTTCATAAATATAGGACTTGTTGTTGCTCCTACTTGACCGTATAAAGAATTAGCAGTAATTTTATATGCTAATTGTAAACCATCTAAAACGGCTTTTTGAAATTCGTTGTGTGTATCAATACAACTTTCTATTAAATTATTATTAATTTCTTTAATTTCTTTGTCTTCTACTTTTATTTTAGTTATATTATCATCTTTATGAATAATATTACCTTTAATTATATCACCATTAGAGAGAGTTATAGTTTTCCAAGTAATTTTTTTTCTGGTAGATTTACGTGCTTTAAGGAGTTTTTGTAGAATACGAGGTAATAAACCTTTTTCGCCATTTTCAAATTGTACATAACGACAGGTTTGTTCACCTATTTTTTTTTTGTCGTCTCCTTTGCCTTTGTATAAATCAAATGTAATATCAACATATTCATAACCAGGTAAATTATCATATTTATCATCTAAAATGATAGTATCGTGTGATATATTTTCACTAATCATTGATGAAGGATATAAAGATGAATAATCTAAAACAGATATAGGAAAATCTACATAAATACCAGGTTTAGGTACTAAAACAATAGCTCCTTCATAGCCTTCATTTTCGGGTTTAGGTGCTAAACAAGATAATTTATCATAATATTTTTTTTGACAAAATTCATCAAACGAACTATTATTAAAATAACATTTTTCACATTTCCACTTTTTGTCTTGAAAAGGTATCACAAAATTATCTTCTTTACATTGTTTTGCTACAAGACTAAATATTTTTACACCTTGACCTCTCAAAAATATATATGAAAATGGTATAGAACATACATTACTCATACCAATATTATTTGCAATTATTTCTAATTTAATAACTAGATAATTACACAAAGCACAATCTTGAATACAATATCTTGCAACTCTTGCTCTGTCTGCATCACTACCTTTCATACATTCAAAAATTTCTTGTGGTGTTACATCATCTTTAGCTAAACCCCATTTATCCCATATTATTTCATTATTATCATTATTAATTTTAATAATATTAGAATTATAATCAACAAAGTTAATTTTAAATTTTTTATTGATATCTTTATTAGATAAATTAACAAACATATTTGGTTGTAATCCTGCGACATTATCAAGTTGTATATTTAATTCATTAATAGTGTTATTAAATGTTTGATTAATAATTTTTCCGGATATAAAATGAGATGAAACAAAATCTAATTTATAAGTATCTAAATTATGTCCTTTTTGTATTTCTTTCATCATATCAACATTTACTCTTCCTTCCATATGTATATATTTTAAAAAATTATCTCCTAAAGCAGACGAAGACAATGTTTTATTTATATAATGTTGTCTACATATATTTGATATTTTTTCAGGATTTTTATAATCATCCATAAAACAATTATCATAAATATCACAGTAATTATCTATTTTACCCATTTTACATAATTCTTTTTGTATATTTAATTCTAGTGCTCTTTTATAGATATATTGATAATCAAAACCAAATATATTATAACCCGTTATTACATCTGGATTTAATTTATTAATAATTTTTACAAATTTAATTATTAATTCTTTTTCATTCTTACAATGAACAATATTTACATCATTAATGTCTTCACATCCTCCAATTGATAATATGGTTTTGTCATATATATTTTTTTCACCATATCTATGAGTTGTAATACCTATTTGTATAATTTCATCTCCTTCTAATTCAGGTAATTCACTATGTTTCATCATATAATTAAATTTTTTTTGTAATTGATTTATTATTTCTTTATTGTCTTTTTTTGTATTATTGTTATTAATAATAGTTTTGTTATTGGTAAAATTATAAGTTGAATTAAGCAATGTGTTTTGTATTTGTTCATCACTATAATTTAATTTTCCTTGTAAACATACAACTATGTCGTCAATGATATATAATATAGTTTCTTGTATTTGTTCTAAATTAATAATTTTGTTTTTGAAATTAAGTTTGTTGTTTTTAAAATAATCAAAAATAAAATGAATTAAAAATTCTTTTTTTTCACTTTCAGTATAATATATTTTTTTTTCTTTTTCATTTATTTTTTTTATTTGAACTCTTGATAATTTTTCATAATATTCAATAATATCATATATTAATTTATCGTAATTATTTATTGCTTTTGGAAAAGAACCATCAAAAGAATTACATTCTATATCAAAACTAGATATTATAAAAGGTGCTATTTGGTTGCATTTATAAGATAATACATTGTTCCATTTTGTAAAATAAGTTTTTCCTATTTTTGTTTTGTAATGATTAGTAGTATGACAATTTTTAACTTTTATCCAACCACTTGGTTCAATATTCTTTTTGTGTATAAATCTCAAATAAGGTTCAATATTATTTTCATATAA
>Ga0255772_10001037_pt1 | contig 27512 bp, 24 predicted proteins | sample 071ome_34_FD_179970 | JGI IMG/M metagenome (GOLD analysis project Ga0255772, IMG submission 179970) | Coastal salt marsh microbial communities from the Groves Creek Marsh, Skidaway Island, Georgia - 071411BT metaG (version 2) | ecosystem: Environmental > Aquatic > Marine > Intertidal zone >...
TGTAACTGGAGTTGCTGGAACTCATTATCTTTATCAGGGTTCTAACTCTCTGATCCAAGAAGGTGAGCCAGAAAAACTTGGTACTTTGTTGAGTATCTCAAATGACATCACTGGAACAACGATGACTGACGCAAACACTTTCTATCCAGTAATCAGTTTGCGTCTTAAGTCATCTGCACTTCAGGCAGTTATGTTACTGAGATCTCTGCAGGCAGTAACGAACGATAACACGAATGTCTATTGGAGACTTTACCAGAACTCAACTTTGACTGGTGCGAGTTGGACAGATCATCCAGATCCAAACTCCTTTATGCAATATGATACTACAGCAACTGCACTCACTGGAGGAACATCACTTCTCTCAGGATTTACGATTGCTGGTGGTGCCTCTTTGGTTGATGTTGATGGTAAAGCAGCACTGCAGATTGGAAGATCTGGTATTGGTACAATCAGTGATACTTATACTCTTGCTTGTGCATCTCCTAATGTCAACAAAGCAGCACTTGCGGTACTTAACTGGATCGAACAAAGATAATAAATAGAAAAAAGATTTGTAAAAAATGTCCATCAAAATCAAAACTGGTATTACCACCGTTGGAACAGCGGGGACTGACTTTGATGGTCAGTCTGAAGTTACTTTTTTCCAGGTTAGCACTTCTGGTTTAACATCCACTACTGTTATTAGAACAGATTCTTTGGGAACGGAGATTGGTAGATATTATATTAATGCAGTATCTGAATCAAAAGAAGTAACTCTTAGAAAAGATCCCACTGATCTATTTAAAACTGCATCTGGAACAATCGAAGGTGTAGGCATCGCAATTTATTGAGTTTAATTCATGGCTGTTGATCATTATCTTGGTAATCCATTATTAAAAAAAGCAAATACAACTCAAGAATTTACCCAAGAGCAAGTTCTTGAGTTTGCAAAGTGCATTGATGATCCAGTCTACTTTGCGATGAATTACATCCAGATTGTTACTCTGGATTATGGTCTACAAAATTTTAGACCATATGAGTTTCAGAAGGTCATGTTAGATCGATTCCATCATAATCGATTTAATATCTGTAAACTCCCAAGACAGTCAGGTAAGTCAACTATTGTTGTGTCTTACCTTCTTCACTATGCAATTTTTAATGATAATGTAAATATTGCAATCCTTGCTAACAAGGCATCTACAGCGAAAGACCTGTTAGATAGATTGCAGACTGCATATGAGAATTTACCCCGCTGGTTACAGCAGGGCGTTTTGACCTGGAACAAAGCATCTCTTGAATTAGAGAACGGATCAAAGATTATCGCTGCATCTACATCTGCATCTGCAGTTCGTGGTGGATCTTACAACATCATCTTCCTGGACGAATTTGCGTTCGTTGCAAACCATATTGCTGATCAGTTCTTCAGTTCAGTATATCCTACAATTTCATCTGGTAAGAACACTAAAGTTATTATCGTGAGCACGCCTCACGGTATGAATCACTTTTATAAACTTTGGCATGATGCAGAGCGTAGTAAGAACGAATATATTCCAACAGAAGTTCACTGGAGTGACGTTCCTGGTAGAGATGAAGAATGGAAGCGCCAGACGATTGCAAACACTTCTGAGCAACAATTTAAGGTTGAGTTTGAGTGCGAATTCCTTGGATCTGTTGACACCCTGATTAACCCGTCCAAAATTAGGACGATGGTTTATGAACAACCACAAATAAGTAATCAAGGATTGGATGTATTTGAAGATGTTAAAGAAGGACATAATTATGTTATTACAGTTGACGTAGCAAGAGGAGTTGGTAGTGACTACTCTGCATTTACTGTAATTGATATTACTACCTTCCCACATAACTTGGTGTGTAAGTATAGGAACAATGAGATTAAACCAATGTTGTTCCCAAGTATTATTAAGGAAGTTGCTGATAATTATAATGAAGCGTACATACTTTGTGAGGTAAATGATGTTGGTGATCAGGTAGCAGCAATTTTAAATTTTGATTTAGAGTATCCAAATGTTTTGATGTGTTCTATGAGAGGTAGAGCAGGTCAAATTGTGGGTCAAGGTTTTTCTGGCAAAAAGACACAACTTGGTGTCAAAATGTCTAAGACAGTAAAGAAAGTTGGGTGTTTAAATCTCAAGACACTTATTGAGGAAAATAAGTTATTATTTAAAGACTATGACATTATTGCAGAATTAACTACATTCATTCAAAAGCACAATTCATTTGAAGCAGAGGATGGATGTAATGATGACTTAGCAATGTGTCTTGTCATTTATGCTTGGTTGGTTGCACAAGACTACTTTAAAGAACTAACGGACCAAGACGTAAGAAAGAGATTATATGAAGAACAAAAAAATCAAATTGAGCAGGATATGTCACCGTTTGGATTTATAAATGATGGGTTGGATGATACGTCATTTGTAGACTCTGATGGAGATAGATGGCATACTGATGAGTATGGAGATATGTCTTACATGTGGGACTATAGATAATGGACTTAGATGATCAGGTAAAATTTGGTCATTTATTGCTCCATGAAAGGAGATGTAGAGTGTGTGGCGAGAGAAAGAATTTAATAGAAGGATTTTACCGAACAAGAAAAGATAGGGGTGCAGTTTCATCTTCTTATTCATATGAATGTAAGAATTGCACTATAAGAAGAGTTGCAAATAGAATGACAAACAGGGTTTTTGATAGGTGGGAATACCCAGATTGGTAGTTCACGCACAATTTCCCCACGTAAATGCACCTTTTCATAAATATTTTCAGATAAACTGAGACTATCTTAGGAGACAGAATCCATGGCGACTCCTCAATTATCTCCTGGTGTACTTACTAGAGAGGTTGATTTAACCGTAGGAAGAGCTGAAAATGTTCTTGACAATATTGGAGGTATTGCAGGACCTTTTGAGCTTGGACCTGTAAATGAAACGGTTACCGTATCGACGGAACAGGAACTTATCAGTAACTTTGGTAAGCCAAAAACAGAAGACAATCAATATGAGTACTGGATGAGTGCATCATCATACTTACAGTATGGTGGTGTTCTTAAGGTAGTACGTACTGATGGAGCAAACCTTGCTAACGCAAACGTTGGTGTAGGAACTTCTTCCGTTGCAGGAACAAAAATTAAAAACTTTGATGACTACAATACAAATTATGCTGAAGCTGCAGCAGGTTTTTACTACGCAGCAAAAAACCCTGGAAGTTGGTCAAACACTCTGAAAGTTTGTGTTATTGACGATTTAGCAGACCAAAAACTGGGTATTGGAACAACATCTGGTGCATCAGTAGGTGCTGTAGTTGGATATGGTGTTACTGTTGACATCACTGGTGCTGTTATCCCAGGAGCTGGAACCACAGAAGCATTCCAAGGTTATTTAAAGGGTGTAATTACTCAAGTAGTAGATACTCCAGAATTGGATCTGTGTGCTGTTATGGTTAAGATCCACTCTAGAGTATCAACAGGTGGAACTCAACCAGGTAGACACTATAGAGTTAAGTATACTGAGAATAGTGCATATTCTTCATTCTTAACTGGTCAAAGAATCAGCTTCATTGATAATAACGGATTAGTTGCATCACCTGTAGACTCAATCTCTGCAGTAGGAATTACAACATCAACTGCGATCAATGGTCAGCAAGGTCAGATCTATACTGGAGTTGCTGGTACTGCTAGTGGAGCAGGTAGTCAGGGAACATTCAACATTACAAGAAATAACACCACTGGTAATGTTGATGCTGGTGGAGTTGTAATTAGCAATCCTGGACTTGGTTATACTGTAGGAGAGACAATCACCTTTGCTGGTTCTGCAGTTGGTGGTTATGATCTGTCACAAGGCGCTATCGATCAAATTGGTTTAACAACATCATCGACTGTTCCTGCTGCTTCTAACGGAATCTATCTGAATGTTGCTGGCGTAAGCACAGTTGGTACTGGCGTATCCTTCAACGTCTATAGAGATGGTTCTGGTGGAATCGGAACAGTAACAATGGTTGCGGAAGGTCTCGGATACGAGTCAACCACTATTGTCACTATCCCAGGAACAGCAATTGGTGGTGTAAGTCCAACAGATGATGCGACTCTTGCAGTATCTTCTCTGAGAGATGACAAGATCATTGTTGAAGTTACCGAAGCAAATTCAAGAGTTGAGATTATTGGTGCCGAAGATTGGTACAATGGCGAAACTCTGGGATTAGATAACTCAACCATTTACTGGAGAACTATTGCTCCAAAACCAGGAACCTCAGGTTATGTTGCTGAGAGAAATGGCGAAAATGATGAGATGCACGTTGTGGTCGTTGATGATAGTGGACAATTAACAGGTGTAAGAGGTAACATCCTTGAGAAGCATCTTGGATTATCCAAGGCAAAAGATACTGTATCGCAAGTCAATTCCCCACAAAAAATGTGGTATAAGAATTACTTAGCAAACTTCTCTAAGTATTTGTATGCTGGTGCAAACCAAAGCACACAAAATGACCAATTCCACTTTACATTCCCAACAGCAACTGTATTCTCTCTTGCTTCAACACCAACACTGTATCCGTTATCGGATCCAGCAACAACATTCTCAGTTCCAGGTGCAATTACTAGTTTGACTTGGGATAGAAATGCTCAGGGTGCCACCTTCAGTTCTATTGGAACTAAGACATACACCCTTGAAAGTGGTAAAAATTATACTACTCAAGGAAATCTTAAGTCTGGACTTGGTGATATCATCGGTGCATACGAACTCTTCAATAATAAAGAAGATGTTGCAGTAGATTATTTGATCATGGGTCCTGGTTTAGACACTGTAAGTGACTCGCAGGCAAAAGCAAACAAACTGATCTCCATTGCAGATGGAAGAAAGGATTGTGTTGCAGTCATCTCCCCACATAGAGCAAGTGTTGTTGATCTGACAAACCCAGCTGTTCAGACAGATAACCTTCTTGAGTTCTTCGGACCACTTTCATCTTCATCATATGCAATCTTTGATAGTGGTTACAAGTACACTTATGACAGATTCAATAATCTCTTCCGTTACATTCCATGTAATGCAGACATTGCTGGATTAATGTGCCGCACAAACATTATTGCATATCCCTGGTTCTCTCCTGCTGGTCAGCAAAGAGGTGTTATCAAGAACGCAATTAAACTTGCATACAATCCAAACAAAGCACAAAGAGACGCTCTTTATTCAGCAAGAATTAACTCCGTAGTTAATCAGTCTGGTGCTGGAGTACTCCTCTTTGGTGATAAGACTGCACTCTCTTATGCATCTGCATTCGATAGAATTAACGTTCGTCGCCTGTTCCTGACAGTTGAGCAATCACTCCAAAGAGCAGCAGAATCGCAATTGTTCGAGTTCAACGACCAAATTACAAGAACAAACTTTGTAAATATTGTTGAACCATATCTCCGCGATATTCAAGCAAAGCGCGGACTCTATGACTATCTCGTAATTTGCGACGAGACAAACAACACCCCTGATGTTATTGACAATAACGAATTCAGAGCAGACATCTTCCTGAAGCCTGCTAAGTCCATCAACTATGTGACCCTGACATTCGTTGCTACAAGAACTGGCGTCAGTTTTGAAGAAGTCGCTGGTAGAGTTTGATCTACTAGATGATTAAATAAAAACGGAGGATCAACACAAATGGCACGCTCAATTAGAACTATCACCGACTTCAAGGCAAAACTTCAAGGCGGTGCAGCAAGACCAAACTTATTTGAAGTAAGCATTCCTGCATTCCCAGCCAGCGTGTCTGGTTGGGATGATGAGACCTTTAACTTCATGTGCAAAGCAGCTGCTCTGCCAGCTTCTAACGTTGCACAAATTGAAGTTCCTTTTAGAGGTCGTGTATTAAAGGTTGCTGGAGACAGAACCTTTGATGTTTGGACAGTTACTGTCATCAACGATGAAGACTTTAAACTGAGAACCGCATTTGAACAGTGGATGAATCAACTTAGTAAACTGGATAACGCAACAGGCGCTACCAGTCCTTCAGCATACATGGTCGATGCTTATGTACATCAACTTGGTAGAGGTGCAACTAAGTTCTCTACTACTAATACAGATGCTACAACAAATGTTCCACTAAGATCTTACAGATTCTACGATATCTTCCCAACAAACGTATCACAGATTGATCTTTCATACGATACATCTGATACTATTGAGGAATATACTGTTGATTTCCAGGTCCAATGGTGGCAAGCACAAAGTGATGACCAAACTGGCACTGCTATTGTATAATAAATAGTACTAACAGTTTTAGTTCTTACTTATAATGGCCAAATTATTTGGATTTTCGATAGAAGATAACGATAAAAAACCCAAAGGTGTGGTATCCCCCGTTCCTCAAAATAATGAGGACGGGGTTGACCATTATTTAACCAGTGGGTTTTTTGGTTCGTATGTAGATATCGAAGGTGTTTACAGGTCAGAATATGATCTGATTAAGCGATATAGAGAAATGGCACTACATCCAGAAGTGGATGGTGCCATTGAAGATATTGTTAATGAGGCAATCGTAAGTGATACTAATGATAGTCCCGTTCAAATTGAATTATCAAATTTGAATGCAAGTGATGGACTGAAGAAAAAAATTAGAGAAGAGTTTAAATATATTCTTGAGATGATGGACTTCGATAAGAAGTGCCATGAGATCTATAGAAATTGGTATGTTGATGGTAGACTCTATTACCATAAAGTAATTGATATGAAGAATCCTACCGATGGGATTCAGGAACTAAGATATATTGACGCATTAAAAATGCGTTTTGTAAGGCAAGCGGGCAAGAAAAAAGCAGAGGATATTAGATATCTTCCAAACGGTGAGAAGGATCCAAAAGATACTGGATTCCCAGACATTCAAGAATACTTTGTATATAACCAGTCAACAACTCAAACTGGTATTATAAACAGAGGAAGTAATCAAGCATCTAATGGAGTTAAGTTCTCCAAAGATTCAATTACATATTGCACTTCTGGACTTGTAGATCGCAATAAAAATCTAACTCTTTCGTATCTCCATAAAGCAATTAAGTCACTCAATCAACTTCGTATGATTGAGGACTCTTTGGTTATCTATCGTTTGTCTCGCGCACCAGAGCGTCGTATTTTTTATATTGATGTTGGTAATTTGCCTAAGATGAAGGCAGAACAATATCTTCGTGATGTTATGATGAGATATCGTAACAAACTTGTATATGATGCAAATACTGGTGAGATTAGAGATGATAAGAAGTATATGTCCATGTTGGAAGACTTCTGGTTGCCTCGCCGCGAAGGTGGAAGAGGAACCGAGATTTCAACTCTTCCTGGCGGACAAAACTTAGGAGAACTGTCCGACATCAAATATTTCCAAGAAAAACTTTACCGTTCTTTGAACGTACCTACTTCTAGAATTGGGGGTCAAGAAGGATTTAATCTTGGACGTTCTTCTGAAATTTTAAGAGACGAACTTAAGTTTACTAAATTTGTTGGCAGACTGAGAAAGAGATTCTCAAACATGTTCAACGATCTTTTGAGAACTCAACTTTTGCTCAAAAATATTGTATCTCCAGAAGACTGGGAGACTATGAGTGAGCATATTCAATATGACTTCCTTTATGATAATCACTTCTCAGAACTCAAAGATGCTGAGTTGATGACTGAGAGACTTAATATTGCTGCTACTGCAGAACCATACATCGGTAAATATTATTCTCAAGACTGGGTTCGTCGTAAGATTCTTCGCCAGACTGATGAAGAAATTATCGAACAAGATAAGTTAATTAAAAAAGAAATCGCCGCTGGAATTATTCCAGATCCAAATGCACCTATTGATCCAGCAACTGGAGAACCAATGCCTGCTGGTGGTGAAGATTTAGGAGCACCAATTCAAGAACCCAATCTTGATGGGGCAAAAGACGGAGGAAGCACTGAAGCACCTGGAATTGTTTAATTATGAATCGTTATCATAGATTTTTGGATATTGGGGATTATGTCCCCAATATTGATGTGTCAAAGTACAACACAGAGGGAGTTCGTTGGCCAGAATTTCATAAGCAATTGCAATTTGAAGACCTCGGCAACGACAAGATAAAACCTTGGTTAGAGAGTATGGGATTTACCTCTACCTGGATAGAATTTTTCTATACTCCACCACATGATGATGGTGTAATACATTCTGATAATGTATATTATGCTGACTGGGCAAAGATTATATTCCAGTTCGATGGTGAAGGGACCACCATGAGGTGGTGGAAATCTGATATGGTAATGCGGGTTAGTACTAGTGCAGAACAAGTTTGCTCAACAGATATTCCAGAGAGAAGTGAATACAATGTTGGTGATAGGACTAATGATCACTATCATGGACAAGTTCTAGTGACAAGAGAACAATACTCAACTCTTGAGTATGAAGCAGATGTATCCACTCCAAGTTTAGTAAATGTTGGTCCTCTTCATAGTTCACATAATCCAACAGACAATAAGAGATTTACTATTACTATTGCACTGATGGACAAAAATACTCCATACGAAAGAAGAATTTTATGGGATGAAGCACTTGAAGCATTTAAACCTTACATAATTGATTCTTCAGTAGACCTTTACGCCTCAAAATGAATACTGTGTGAGGATCATTTTTATCAAACTCTTTGAACTCAGTATCAACTTCATATTTGCCATCAGAGCATTCAAGATAGAACGGATAATTTACGTTCTCATCAAAAATGAATGCTCTTTGTAATTTAAACATATCAGAACTGATTGGAGATATAGATTTACTTACTTCTTCTGTGAGTTTAAATATCTGATCTTTATTATTAAACATGAAGGCAAAACTTCCAGCATGTAAAGTATGCCCATGTTTTCCAGTATCTAAGATTTTACCAGTCTTCATATAATGACTTACAGATCTTTCAATCTCTCTATAGTGATTACCAATAATCCCATTATCATTTCTCACATAGTCAAATAAGGCATCGTAAAAGACCCTATAAGATATACCCAATTCATTGAACAAATGTTTTGCAACTAATTGGGTATATCCTGCAATATGAAATTGAACAACTAACCACCCGTAAAGGTATGCTTCAATCAATTCATTATTAGTCATAGTATTAGTTTCGGATATCAATTCTATAACTTCTTTGATTCCATAATCATCTTTACTGAATGACATGTAATCTTCTGCTTTAATTGTTTTTATACCATATACTTCTCTAGAAGTAGCACTATTCAGTTCAGTATCTCCAAACATTTGACAGAACCAAACATCAATAGATTCATGCTGCCCACATTCAAGAATTTTTGAGAATCCTTCTTTCCAACTATCTAAAGTCTCATCTGGAAGACCAAGAATGAGTTCGGTATATGTTTTAACTCCATATTTTTTACTCTTCTCAATCTGTTCAGAGATTTTATTAATGCTCATATTTTTACGCTTAATTGACTTAAGCGTTGGTTCATTCATAGTTTGAACACTTAAGGTTACGCCTCTACTAATATCTCCAAGAATTTGTGCGATCTCAAAAATTACTTCGGTAGAGTTTTTTGAATACTGAACATTTATTGCTTCCAATTTACCATCGTCTGCTGCCTTTCTAAACAACTTTGCAATCTCAACATCACGTTCTTTGAACATACCAAAGTTTGCATCAGCATTAAATATAAATCCGACATTATTTCTTGCTGCCCAATCAATATCTGATTTTACTCTCTCTAAACCAAAGTGCTTGACTTTTTGATATGTCATTCCACCCCAGTCACAATAAGTGCATCGGTGAGGACATCCTCTATTTGTTTCTACAGTCATTGACCATAAAACATTGGGATTGTCTCTAACAATGTTATTAAAGATTCCCATTTGATATGGACTTGGAAAATCTAAATTTTCAATTCTTTGCTTACGATAGATTCTCTCAAAAGGTTCTCTATCCATAACCTTTCTGAGAAGATCTAAAAATGCCTCTTCGCCTTCAGATACAATAATACAATCAATGAACTCATATTTTGCAAGTTTATCGGTTGCTTGTGGTCCTCCAAATTCTATAACGCAATCTGGATACTTTTCTTTTATTAATTTAGCAACATGTAAGTTATATTGCTCATTCCAAATATAAGTGCTGAATGCACAAATAGTAGGATTTTCTAATCTATCTACTAACTGTTCTGGATTCTCTCTTTTAAAAATTAAGTCTTTTAGATAATAACCACTGGTAATATCTCCATACTGAAGACAATATGCCCAAAGACACCCCACACTATATGGCAACCAATAAGTATCTTCATTTCTAACTTCAACCGAATATTGTGGTTGAAACATGTATAAGTTTCTCATGGGGGTTACTTTTTAAAAATAGTATTTTTCATAAATCCCCTTCGTATCAGCATCCAAGTATTGTATCTCATTTCCTCTGGCCTATCATTACATACTTCATAGCAAGTATCTTTATCTTCCCAATCATTCTCAATATCAAAAGGAATCTTCATTGTGAGTGGATAGTTAACCTCTGGGTTATAAACATACTCTTTTTGGAATGAAAATAAATCCGAATCTACACCCCCCAGAGAATCCACACACTCCTTTACAAATTCAAATGTCTCTTCCCTATACTCAAAAAGTGATCCTCTTTCAGTTGCCATAGACATTTCTAATTTATGTCCTCGGTCATCTTCATGAGCAACTTTTCCAGTACTCATATAACTGTAAATTCTATTATACAGATTTTTGTATATTTTTCCAATATGCCCCTTATCTGTAAGAATTTTATCAAACATATTGTCATAGAACTTTCTGTATGAGATGTTCAACTTTGTTCTATAGTATTTTGCAATCCACTGAGAATATCCATTGATATGGAATTGAACAATCATCCATGAATACAGATAACATTTTACAAGATCTTCTGTTGATAGTGTATTTGTTTTATTGATGAGTTCGATAGTTTCTTTTACTTCTTGGAAGTCCTTTTTATTTGAGAATGATATGTAATCTTCTGCTGTAACAGTTCCTATCCCATACATTTCTCTAGATAACTGACTATTCAATTCAGTATTACCAAAAACTTGGCAGAACCAAACATCAATAGAGTAATGTTGTCCTGCCTCTAATAACTGGGTAAATCCTTCTCTCCAAGATTCAAATGTTTCTTCAGGAAGACCTAAAATTAATTCAGTATATGTTTGAACTCCCCACTGTTTTGCTAATTTCATGTGATTAGCAATATCATTCATTTTTAGATTTTCTCTCCTGATAGCAGTCAAAGTTGGCATGTTCATACTCTGAACACTGACTGTGACACCCCTACGATCATATTCTCCTAGTATGTGAGATATTTCAAATCCTGATTTTCCATTTTTAGAATCTTGTACCACAATATCTTCAATCATACTTATAGGATTATCAGCAGCATCCCTAAGCATCTGAGCTATTTTTAGATCTCTTTCTCGGAAGATACCAAAGTTTGCATCTATACAAAACAAATAGGCACACTTATGATTCATGATCCAATCTAGATCATCTTCAACTCTAGTTAAATCAAATTTGTTTACCCTACTGTAAGTTGTTCCACCCCAGTCACAATAGGTACACATATGAGGACAACCTCTATTGGTCTCAAGTATTGCTGCCCAAATAGTATCTGGATTATCTTCGACTAACTTATTAAATACCCCTGCTTGATACGGACTTGGAAAATTTAAATCAACAATTCTTTCTCGCTCATAAACTTTTTGTATCTCATCACCATTTAATATTCTTCTAAGCAAATCTAAAAAGTGAGGTTCTCCATCACCACCAAGTTGAATACAATCAATAAAATCGTTTTCTTCAAGCATGGTCTTAGTGGTTTGTGGACCACCAAATTCAATAATACAATTAGGATATTTCTCTTTGATTAACTTTGCGATGTGTAAATTGTACTGAACGTTCCATACAAAACAACTAAATCCACAGACTACTGGATTATCAATTCGCTTGAGAACTTCATCTGGATGCTCTCGTTTAAAGAATATCTCTTTGAATTCATAATTGCTTTTTATATCTTCAAATTGAGTGCAGTAACTCCACAAACATGCTGCACTGTAAGGTAACCAATAGTTGTCTTCTTTTCTAACTTCAACTGTGAATTGAGGTTGGAACAAATAAACGTTTCGCATTATACACCGCCAGGTCATAAAAATATTTATCATCCCATCTAGAAATGTCTCTCTCCATTAAAATATCATTGGTTTTACCATGAGTAAAAAATTCATCTAAAGTAAATTTATCCCTATCATTATTCCACCATTCATGATATGCTTCGTGGCATTTGACAAAACTAAGTTTTGGGTTCCAGTTTGATAATCTATAATCCCAACCTAGATGACTAACTCCACTAAAATAAGGATTAATTGGGATTAATGGTATTGAATAACTCTTTCCAGATTGATTTATATAATAGTCAGGACTACCAGAAGTTGCAACATAACTCCAACCATCATGAAGACCAGAATCCCTATTAATATAGATGCTATTTGCAATATTGTAATCGAACTTATATCTTCCCGATGGTTTATGGAAACTAACTAGTTTTTCTACATAATCTCTTTTTAATAAAGAGGGACCTAATGAATATTGTGGTTGAGTTGGATGTAGATAAAAAGGTATTACATTAGGTGATTCAAATCCTAGTTGAATACTGTCCCAATCATAGGGAAGTCTATCCATAAACTCTTCCCAAGTAAAGTGCCACCTCTTTACCAAGGACATATCATAGTCATCTTCCATGATAAGAAGATATTCTTCATCAGTTGTCAACCATTCTTCAAAAAAATCAAATAATTGAGACCCGTACCAATTTATCCAATGGGAACAATTATCTGGATATTCTCCATCTAAGTTATCCAGAAATTCTTTCGGTGGTCCCCCAGTTTTGGGTGCCAATGGCATCTCGATTCTCGTATAAGATATTCCAAGAGAATCAAATTGAGATTCCATATATTTTTTTCTATCTATCTTATCCTCGACATTTGTATAGTAGACATGAGGGAACCCATTCATCACAAAAAAATCCTTTTTCGTATTTATCCTAAATAACTGAGTAATCTACAGCATTATAGCAATGGACGATCTTTTAGATATGATTATTAGCGATGAATCACCTGCTAATATTTCTGACAAGATTAAAGATATTCTTTATACCAAATCTGCAGAGAAGATTGAGGCGATGAGACCCGCCGTTAATAACTCGATGTTTGATGAAGAAGAGATCGAAGACGTTGAAGACTGAAGGTTAATAAATAACTAAATAACCAACCGTGTTCAAAGATGAAACTCATTAGAGAAGAAATTGAGAAGGTAGAAGTTCTCACTGAGACCGTCAACGGTAAGAAGAATATGTTCATTAAGGGCGTATTCCTCCAAAGTGAGATGGTAAATCGTAATGGAAGAATGTATCCCTTCAACATTATGGAAAGGGAGGTGAAGCGTTATAGCAAGGACTACGTTGCTAAAGGCAGAGCCCTTGGAGAACTTGGTCATCCTGATGGACCTACCGTAAATCTCGATAGAGTTTCACATAAAATTACAGAGTTGAAGCAAGACGGTAATAACTTCATTGGTAAGGCACAGATCCTTCATACTCCAATGGGTAAGATTGCTGAAGCACTTCTCAAAGATGGTGTTACACTCGGCGTTTCATCTCGTGGTATTGGTTCTCTGAGAGACAACATTAAGGCAGGTTATAAAGAAGTCGGTGAAGATTTCATGCTAGCAACTGCTGCCGATATCGTTGCCGATCCTTCTGCTCCCGATGCATTTGTTGAGGGAATTATGGAAGGTAAAGAGTGGGTTTGGGATGGAGGTATCCTCCGCGAAAAACTCGCTAGACAAACTAGAAGAAGAATTGAAGAAGCAGCAAGATCGAGAGTTCTGGAAGAGAAGAAGTTGGATCTGTTCAACGACTTCCTCAACTCACTTTGACGCTATATATACAGTTCAATTTTTCAATTCTATAAATAAATATAGATTAAATTACAAAGGTTAATCGGAGAGTCTCAAATGTCTAGTGACAACAATTTACAGGAAATGGAAGCAGGCACAAGTCAATCCAAGACCGCTGTCAATGCAGGTGCAAAGGCAGGGGATCCCATGCAGAAGCTTGCTCCTGGCGCAGTAGCAGGTCAAACTGGATCCTGGGAAGATCTTGGTGGTCCTACACCAGATAACTACAGATCTGATGACAATTCAGCAATGCTGAAGACCCCTGGTGCAACCCTTAAGCAAGTTAAGGATGTTGTAAACAAGGGTGCAAAAGGTGCTGATCCTATGAAGGGTCTGAAGAAGAGTGATGCTGTTAAAGAGGAAGAAGAACTCGATTCTGAAGAGTATATCGAAGAAGAAGAGGAAATCACCGACGAAGCAGAAGTAGTATCTGAGGAAGAGGATACTGAGGAAGAGGTTGTCTCTGAAGAAGAGGAAACCGAAGAAGAAGTTGTCGCTGAGGCAGAAGAGATCGAAGAGGAAGAGGAGTTTGATGTCTCTGAAGATGTCAGCGCCCTCCTCGATGGTGAAGAACTCTCGGAAGAATTCCAAGAGAAAGCACGCACCATCTTTGAAGCAGCACTCCGTTCCAAGGTCGAAGAGATCAAGGAAGGTCTGGTTGCTGCTTATGACGAAGCATACGAGGAGCGCCTCGTAGAAGAAGTTGCAGAAATTAAGTCTGCAGTAGAAGAAAGAGTTGACTCATATCTTGAGTATGTTGCTGAAGAATGGGTCACCGAAAATAGACTCGCTATCGAGTCTGGACTTAAGGCAGATATGTCTGAGTCCTTCATGTCTGGTCTGAAAGGACTTTTTGAAGAACATTATGTATCAATCCCTGAAGAGAAATATGATGTACTTGAGAGCATGGTAGAAAAACTTGATGAAATGGAGACAAAACTCAACGAGCAGATCGAGAGAAATATCCATCTGAACAAGCGCCTCTCTGAGTCGGTTGCTGATGGAATCTTCGATGAAGTAGCAGAGGGTCTTGCACTCTCTCAAAAAGAGAAGCTCGCTTCACTTGCCGAAAGTGTTGAGTTTGAAAGTGCAGCAAAATATCGTGAGAAACTGGAGATGCTGAAGGAGTCATACTTCTCAGCAAAGAAAACTCCTAAAGCGCAGACCGAAAATCTGTCTGAGGAAGTAGACGTTGATGCAACAGGTCATGCACCTGATTACATGAACACCTACCTCAGAACACTTGGTGCTGTTAGCAAAAAGTGAATTTCATATAATTCAAACCAAAAAACACATTTAGTAAAGGTAAAAGCAAATGTTCCAATCCGAGCATCTGCAGGAAAAGTGGAGTCCACTTCTCGACTATGAGGGTCTTGATCCCATCAAAGATTCCCACAGAAGAGCAGTTACCGCAGTCCTGCTGGAAAACCAAGAGAAGTTCCTGAGAGAGCAACAAGCATTCTCAACAGGTATTCTGAACGAAACCCCAACAATGTCAGCTAACGCTGCTGGCGCTCCAACCCCAGGTACTGGTGGTGGATTCTCTGGCGACGCTGCTGCTGGTGGTCCAGTTGCAGGTTTCGACCCTGTTCTGATCTCCCTGATCAGACGTGCAATGCCAAACCTGGTCGCATATGACCTCGCTGGCGTTCAACCAATGAGCGGTCCTACTGGACTGATCTTCGCAATGCGTTCACGCTACACCAACCAGAGTGGTTCTGAAGCTCTGTTTGATGAAGCAAACACCGCATTCTCTGGTCAAGACGACGGTCTTGACGAAACCGCTGGCTTCACCGATGGTGTTGCTGGTATGGGTACTACCTCACAAGCAGGTAGCAACCCTGGTCTGCTGAACCCTGTTGGTACAGCATCATCCACTGGCTACAACGTTGGTCAGGGTATGGTTACTGGTGACGCTGAGAACCTCGGTTCTGCTGCAGGTAACCAATTCAACGAAATGGCATTCTCGATCGAGAAAGTCCTTGTCGAAGCAAAGTCAAGAGCACTGAAGGCGGAATACAGCCTTGAGCTTGCACAAGACCTGAAGGCAATTCATGGTCTGAATGCAGAAGCAGAACTTGCTAACATTCTCTCCACTGAGATCCTCGCTGAGATCAACAGAGAAGTTATCAGAACCATCTATAAGGTTGCTGAGCAAGGCGCTGCTGCTAACACCGCTACCGCTGGTGTATTTGACCTCGACATCGACTCCAATGGTCGTTGGTCTGTTGAGAAGTTCAAGGGTCTGCTGTTCCAAATCGAGCGCGACGCTAACGCGATTGCACAAAGAACTCGTAGAGGAAAGGGCAACGTAATCATGTGCTCCGCTGACGTTGCTTCGGCACTGTCAATGGCAGGCGTACTGGATTACACCCCAGCACTCAACGCTAACCTGAACGTTGATGACACTGGCAACACCTTCGCAGGTGTTCTGCTCGGTAAGTATCGCGTTTACATCGATCCTTATGCTGCAAACGTTGCTGCTCAGCAGTACTACGTTGTTGGTTATAAGGGTTCCTCACCTTATGACGCAGGTCTCTTCTACTGCCCATATGTACCCCTCCAGATGGTACGTGCAGTTGGCGAGAACACCTTCCAACCCAAGATCGGCTTTAAGACCCGTTATGGTCTTGTTGCTAACCCCTTCGCAGAAGGAACCGCTCAGGGTCTGGGTCGCCTTAAGGTCAACCAAAACCGCTACTACAGAAGAGTTCAAATCAAGAACCTCATGTGATCCATCGGATTCACAATCTGTATCCTGGGACCCGCAAGGGTCCTTTTTTTTGTTTCTAAATAATCAATATACTTGTACGTCTAACCGTGGCAGTAGGAAACGCATATAGCAACCAAATTCAAAATAGGAATTTCCTATCTTCTATTGGTTTTAGATTTAGTCTTACCAGAGCAAGAAAGGTATCGTTCTTCTCAAACTCGGCAAATATTCCTGGATTGAGTTTAGGTGTTGCTGAACAACCATCATATCTTAAAAATATTGACATTCCTGGAGATAAAATTCAGTTTAATGATTTTACTCTGAGGTTTATTGTTGATGAAGATCTTGAAAACTACATGGAGATCCAACGCTGGATGAGAGGTCTTGGATTCCCAGAGTCTTTAAATGAGATATACAATCTTCAGAACGAACAAGAAAATACTGTTGGTTATGACAGCGATTCAATGAATATATATTCTGATGGATCTCTTGTTGTGATGAATAGTAACAATAGACCGCAGTTTGAAGTTGTATTCAAAGATATGTTTCCATACGATCTTGGTGATATGCAGTTCGATGCAACAAATGCAGATACAGAATACTTTACTGCAGAGGTATCATTCAAGTATACTATTTACAATATCTTGGATAGAAACGGCAAAACTTTATGATTTTAGATTTGGATGAGATCCAAAAGATGTGGGAAAAAGATGCCCGCATTGATATGGACAACTTGCATCAGGAATCAATTAACGTTCCAATGTTGCACGCTAAATATTTTGAGATTTACAACACTGTAATTCTATTAAAGAAAAAATCAGAACAAAGTCGCAAAAATATTCGCCATGAGCGATATGAGTACTTTACTGGTAAGGCAGATCCAGATGTTTACATAGAGAATCCATTCCCTAAAAAAATTAGAGATAAAGATACTCTTCAAAAATATTTGGATGCAGACGAAAAATTATCGCAAGTAAGTTTGAAGATTGAGTATTACGATACTATCTTGAACTATTTGGAGAGCATTCTTAAAGTCATACAAAATAGGACTTATCAAATTAAGAATGCTATAGAGTTCTTAAGATTCCAAGCAGGTTATGGTTAATAATTATGATCTTGTTATTCAAAAATCAAATGAGGTCTTCTTAAAGATTCAATGTGAACCACATATTGAATATGAATTAAAAGACTATTTTAAATTTGAAGTTCCAAACGCTAAATTTATGCCCCAATACAGGGGCAGGAATTGGAATGGAGAAATTCATTTATTTGATATGAGATCAAAGCAACTGTATATTGGTTTACTTGATAAATTAATATCTTTTTGCGAGAACTATAGATACACCTACAAATTTGAAGATAACAAATTTTATGGAATGCCCTTTGAAGTTAATGAGGGTATATCCAGAGAAGGTGTCAAGGACTATATGAATTCTATTACCTCAATTCGTCCCAGAGACTATCAAATTGAGGGAGTATACGACGCTTTAAGACATAATAGAAAATTATTGATATCACCAACTGCCTCAGGTAAATCATTGATGATTTATTCAGTAGTTCGGTATTACTCAGATAAACAGAAAAAAATTCTCTTAGTTGTTCCAACGACATCTCTAGTAGAGCAGATGTATAAGGACTTTGAGGATTATGGTTGGGATGCTCAGACATATTGCCATAAAATTTATTCTGGACGGGAAAAGGTGTCTGATGCTCCTGTCACAATAACCACTTGGCAATCGATTTATAAACTTGACCGTTCATTCTTTGAACCTTATGAGGTGGTCATTGGTGATGAAGCGCACCTTTTTAAGAGTAAGTCTTTAATATCTATAATGACAAAACTTGCTGATGCAAAATATAGATTTGGATTTACTGGAACACTGGATGGAACTCAAACTCACAAGTGGGTTCTTGAAGGTTTGTTTGGACCTTCCTACAAAATTGTTAGAACTGCAGAGTTGATGGCAAAGGGTCATTTATCCAAACTTGATATTACATGTTTAGTTTTAAAACACAATCCTCAGATATTTCAAACATACGAGGATGAAGTTCAGTTCATTATATCACATGAAAAAAGAAACAACTTCATCAAAAATTTAGCACTAGATTTAAAAGGCAATACTTTAATATTATTCTCAAGAGTTGAATCTCATGGAAAACCTTTATATGAATTAATTGATTCGTCTGTAAAAGGTGATAGAAAAGTATTTTTTGTTCATGGTGGTGTAGATACTGTAGAAAGAGAACAAGTCAGAGAAATTACAGAACGAGAGAATGATGCAATTATTGTTGCATCTTATGGTGTCTTTTCTACAGGAATAAATATTAGAAACCTACACAACGTTGTTTTTGCTTCTCCCAGTAAATCTAGAATAAGAAATTTACAATCTATTGGTAGAGTTCTACGAAAAGGTAAAAACAAAACTAAAGCAATGCTTTATGACATCTCGGATGATTGTACACATAAGGCAAGAAGGAATTACACATTAAATCATCTTATAGAAAGAATCAAAGTTTATAATGAAGAGAATTTTAACTATGAGATTATAAACATCAACTTAAAGGTATAGCGGCATGATGGAAGACGACTTTTACGCAACAATCAAGTTAAAAACAGGAGAAGAAATATTCACCAAAGTATCCCCATGTATAGAAGAAGATAATACTTTTCTTTTAGTATCTAATCCAATTACTTACTCACAAGTTAAAATTAGAGGTAGTAAGGATGGATATAAATTAGAACCTTGGTTAAAGACTACTCAGGAAGATATGTTCATCATTGACATGGATGATGTTATCACCATGAGTGAATCTAAAGATATTCAAATGATTATGATGTATCAGTCTTGGTTACGGGAATCTAAAGACTTCTCTGACTCAGAAGATCCACATGGAATCAGGAAGAAGATCAATAGAAAGATGGGTAGGATTGGTAACGTAAACGATACTAAAGAGATTCTAGAAAGATTATTTAAAGAAAGCTAATATTGTTTCTGAACCTCCACAAAGGTTATTGTACACAGTTTGAGTACCCTTGTCAAGCCTTTGTATAATGAAGACAAGATGTTATAATACTCACAATAGTATTAAATAGATTAATGATAACTAACAGTGCAATGACTAAACGAAAGAGATCAGTACACTATGTAAACAACAAAGAATTACTGGAAGCACTTATTCAGTATAGGGCAAGGGTAGAAACAGACTTTATACAAAAACATCAAAGAGAACCTACCAAAGAAGATAGAGCAAAGCATTGGGAAGGTAAACCACAGATCACAAACTATCTTGGTGAATGTTTTTTAAAGATTGCAACTCATTTGTCCTTTAAACCAAACTTTGTAAACTACATATTTAAAGATGACATGATTTCTGATGGGATCGAAAACTGTGTTCAATACATCCACAACTTTGATCCTGAGAAGTCTCAAAACCCGTTTGCTTATTTCACTCAAATTATTCACTACGCGTTTCTACGTAGAATACAAAAAGAAAAAAAACAACTAGAGATTAAAAATAAGATTCTTGAGAGAACTGGTTACGACGAAGTGTTCTTTGATGATAATCTTATTGATGGTGTTAATTATTCTGACTATAATTCCATTAAAGATAGTGTACACTCCAAGTCTAGGTATCAATGAAGATTGCAATAATTACGGATCAGCATTTTGGTGCCCGTAAAAACTCTAAGTTATTTCATGATTATTTTTTAAAATTTTATGATGACATCTTTTTTCCCACTTTAGAAAAAGAAGGAATTACGACTGTTGTTGATATGGGGGATACCTTCGATAGTCGTAAGGGAATTGACTTTGCCGCTCTTGCTTGGGCAAAAGACAATTATTATGATAGACTTCAAAGTATGGGAGTAACTGTTCATACTGTTGTCGGTAATCATACTGCGTATTACAAAAATACTAATCAAGTAAACGCAGTTGATCTTTTACTTAGAGAATATAGTAATGTAAAAGTTTACTCAGAACCAACTGAAGCAAAAGTTGGAAAAATAAATGTATTGTTTTTACCTTGGATAAATGAAGAGAACTCTGAAAGTACTTTCAAATCTATTAAAGCTACAACTAGCAAGTGTGCGATGGGGCACCTTGAGTTACGAGGATTCCCTGCTTATCGTGGACACACCATGGAAGAAGGTTTGGATGGCAAATTGTTTAAGAAGTTCACCCATGTCTTTAGCGGTCACTATCACACTAGATCGACAGACGGACAGATATTTTACTTAGGCAATCCATATGAGATCTATTCAAATGATATTGGTGATGATAGGGGATTTCATATTTTAGATACCGAGAATATGAATCTTACACCAATCAATAATCCATACAAAATGTATGAAGTTATTGATTATGAAGATGATAATCACCAAACATTTGACTCTAGATCTTTTGAAGGTAAAATTGTAAAGTTAATCGTTCGCAAAAAAACAGACTCTAAAAAATATGAGAAGTTTGTAGATAAACTATTATCTTCAAACATTGCAGAATTGAAGTTAGTTGAGTCTATTGCTGAGACTAATATTGAGATAGAAGATTATGACCCAGAATCTGAAGATACCATATCAATTCTAAGCAAGTATATTGAAGAGTCTGACGCAGCAATAAATAAACAGGAAATTAAAAAAATAATTCACCAAGTTTACAAAGAGGCTTGCGAATTGGTATAATATGTATATTCTTACTTTAGCTGGCAAAGAACAGGAGGGGGCATATTCTGTTACTAATGAAGATGGGGAGCAAATCCTTTACATCTTTGAACAAGAAGATGATGCTACTAGATTTGCTATGATGCTAGAAGAGAAAGAGTATCCAGAACTTACTGTTATTGAAGTTGATGATGAATTAATGATACAAACGTGTGAAGTTCATTCATACAATTATACAATTATTACTGCAAATGACCTTGTAATTCCGCCTGAAGAGAATGATATTATTTGAAAAACTTCGGTATAAAAATTTCCTTAGCACTGGTAATCAATTTACAGAGATAGATTTTACAACAGCATCTACTACCCTTGTTATTGGAAACAACGGTGCTGGTAAAAGTACAATGCTTGATGCGTTGACGTTCTCTTTGTTTGGCAAATCTTATCGGGGTGTTAATAAACCGCAACTGATCAATTCGGTTAACGAAAAAGATTGTTTGGTTGAGATTGAATTTAAGATTAATACCACTAGTTGGAAGGTTGTTCGTGGAATAAAACCAGCAGTCTTCCAGATTTATAAAGATGGAGAACTTTTAAATTCTGATGCTGCAACAAAGGATCAGCAAGTTTGGTTGGAGAGTGTAGTTTTAAAAATGAACTACAAATCATTCACTCAAATTGTTATTCTTGGTAGTAGTAATTTTGTTCCTTTTATGCAACTTCCTGCAGCATCAAGGAGGGAAGTCATTGAAGATTTATTGGATATCAAAATCTTCTCATCAATGAACTCTGTTGTCAAGGATAGAATTAAAACTTGTAGGGAAGAAATAAGAAGTTTAGATTTTAAAAAAGAATCTGTAGAAGATAAACTCAAAATGCAAAAAGAGTTTATTGAAGAAGTTGAGAGACTGGGTAAATCTGACATTAAATCTAAGAGAGATCAGATACAAATTCTCAGTGAGCAACAAGATAAGTTGCTAGTTGAATCGCTTGACTATGAAAACAAACTTCTAGATAAGCAGAATGAACTTCAGGAATATGAAGGGGCAACCGCTAAACTCAGAAAACTTGGCAACCTTAAGGGGAAGATATCTCAAAAGGTAAAAACAATTACAGATGAGCATAAGTTTTTTGACAATAATACGGTATGCCCTACCTGTACTCAAAGCATTGAAGAGACCTTTAGAATAAATAGAATTAAGGACGCTCAATCTAAAGCAAAGGAGTTGCAATCTGGTTATATAGAACTAGAAGAGGCAATTAAAGAGGAAGAAGAGCGAGAGCGTCATTTTTCTAATCTTTCAAAAGAGGTAACTTCCTTAACTCATGAGATTTCTCAAATCAATACTAAGATCTCTGGATACCAACGACAGGTCAGTGGTCTTGAACAAGAAATTCAAATTGTTGCCGATAGACTTGAAAAAAGAAATTCTGAACATGAGAAGTTAAAAGACCTGGAAGAAAACTTCAGCAAAGTATCTAAAGAATCTGAAGATAATAAAGATCTTCTAATTAACTATAATTTTGTTTTTGATCTCCTAAAAGATGGTGGAGTCAAAAGACAAATTATAAAAAAATATTTACCACTGATTAATAATCAAGTAAATAGATATCTTCAAATGATGGAGTTCTTTGTTAACTTCTGTCTTGATGAAGAGTTCAATGAATCTATTGAATCTCCCATTCAGGAAGATTTTTCATACGCATCTTTTAGTGAAGGTGAGAAAATGCGTATTGACCTTGCACTTCTGTTTACCTGGAGAGAGGTTGCAAAAATTAAGAATTCTCTTAACTGCAACTTAATTATATTTGATGAAACCTTTGATTCTTCTTTGGATGGTTTTGGTACAGATGAATTTATGAAAATCATTAGGTTTGTTATTAAAGATGCAAACACTTTTGTTATCTCTCACAAAGAAGGGATGCGAGATAAGTTCCTTAATGTGTTAAAGTTTGAGAAGGTAAAGGGTTTTAGTAGGTTAGCAGTATGAAGGTTTTAATTACTGGTCATCGTGGATTTATTGGTCGCAATGTGTTTGCTGACTGGCAAAGTACTCACAATAATTTAGTTGTGGGTATGGACTTCCCATATGACGTTGCTAACTTTACTGGGGACAATTATGATCTAGTTATTCATCTAGCAGCATTTGCTAACATTCGTGATAGTCTTCAGAATCCTCAAAAATTTTATGAGAATAATGTAGTCAAATCCAAAAAACTTTTTGATTGGTGTAGAGAGACAAATACTAGACTTCTTTATGCATCCTCTAGTGCAGTTGAAGAAGATTATTGGGAGAATCCATATGCCATGACAAAATGGATTAATGAGCAGATGGCACCTCCAAACTCTGTTGGGATGAGGTTTACCACTGTTTATGGACCAGATAGTCGTCCTGACATGATGTACCGTATGCTAGAAGATAAAACTGCAACTTATGTGACTAATCACCGCAGAGATTGGATTCATGTTAAAGATGTTTGTCGCGCTATTCGTTATCTTGCAAGTAGCAAAATTTGTGGACCAGTTTCTGTAGGATCTGGAAAATCTGTATCAGTTAGAGAACTTGCTGAGAAGATGGGGATGGGTCACTTGCCAGTTAAAGAACTGACTCCTGGAGAGAGACAAGACAACGTTGCGGATGTTAGTTTGCTAACTAGTACTGGATGGTTCCCCACCATCAATGTTCTGGATACGATCAATGACAACCCCGAATTGGCAACACCACTCTAAAAAAGAACAGAAGAGAAAACTTAAACCTCAGGCGTTGAGAGCAAGGCGTGAAGCACTGCGCCAGTTCAAAAAGCGTCACATGGGTCGTCTAAAGGGCGACCCTTCTTTGTATAATACGTTCAGTTCAAACAAAGACCAATGGCTGTCAACCACGAAGTAAAAGGCAACCTTGCTCGCCTTCTTGCCACTGAAGATCTTGTGGTCGAACACAAGAAGGTTGATACTGCACAATTCAATGTCCACACCCGTGTACTAACTCTCCCTATGTGGGAGAAGGCAAGCAACACTGTCTATGACCTTCTGGTGGGTCATGAGGTGGGTCATGCTCTTTATACACCTGATGAAGATTGGTTGAAGGAACATAAAATTCCTCCGCAGTTTGTGAATGTGGTGGAAGATGCTCGCATCGAGAAACTGATGAAGCGTCGTTATGCTGGTCTCAATAAGACGTTTTATAGGGGATACCAAGAATTGTCGGATGAAGACTTTTTTGGTATTGGTGATGATGACATTGCTACCTATAACCTTGCAGATAAAGTCAATCTCTACTATAAAATTGGTAATTATATAGACATTCCTTTCAGTGAGTTTGATGAGATGCCAATCGTTCGTATGATTGGTGCGTGTGAAACTTTCTCCGATGTTCTTATCGCAGCAGAGTTTCTTTATAAGTTCTGTAAGAAGAAGCAAGAAGAAGAGACTAAGACTCCAATGGATTCTTTGCAATCTCAACAAACTGGCAGCAGTCAACCTGCTTCAGATTTCTCCAATCAACCTGAAGGTGAGAATGAGAATGATCAGAATCAACCCAGTGATTCTAATTCTTACGGTGGAACAGATGAACAAGAGATTAACCAAGGCACCGAGCACGGTGGAGATATTGGTGGAGAACCTGAGGTAAAGACTGCAGAATCTCTGGAAGACTCCCTGAAAGATTTGATTGCTGAAGGTGCTTTTGAGAATGTTTACCTTGAGATTCAAGATATCGATCTTAGTGCAGTGATTGTCCCCAATAATCAAATTCATGATCTGTTTAAACTCTACTGGCCTGCATATGAGGAAGACGGATTTTTTGAATTCATTGATCAAAAGTATGTTGAGTTCAAAAAATCTGCTCAAAAAGAAGTAAGTTATCTTGTTAAAGAGTTTGAATGCAAAAAATCTGCTAGTGCATATGCTCGTGCATCTACATCCAGAACTGGAGTCCTAGATACAAGCAAACTTCATACCTATAAGTACAATGAAGATCTCTTTAAGAAGGTTACTGTTATTCCAGATGGTAAAAATCATGGTCTGATTTTTGTTCTTGATTGGTCTGGTTCTATGGGAGATGTGATGTTGGATACAATTAAACAACTGTTTAATCTGATCTGGTTCTGTAAAAAAGTTTCCATCCCGTTTGAAGTCTATGCCTTTACTTGTGAATGGACAAAGGTTCGATATGATGACAATGGAAAGGCAATCATGCCCAAACCCATTTACAATACAAAAGATGGAGTCTTTCTGATCACTGAATATTTTTCTCTACTCAACTTGTTTACCTCCAATACTCGTTCCAAAGATCTTGAAAAACAGATGAAAAATATTTTTAGACTTGCTGCATCATTTGGTCGTACTTACTATACAACTTATCCTGTTCCTAATGGGTTGAGTCTTTCTGGAACTCCTCTAAATGAAAGTCTGATTTGTCTGCACAAGATTATTCCTCAGTTCAAAAAACAACATGATCTTGAAAAGGTTCAGTGTGTTATTCTTACTGATGGTGAGGCACCCCCTATGAAGTATCATCGAGAACTTCATCGTCATTGGGAATCTGAACCATTCATTGGTACTGGTTCTATTCATACCAATTGCATTCTTCGTGATCGTAAACTGGGAACTACCTATTCCTTTGATGGTTGTTGGCAAGAACAAACTCAAGTTCTTTTGAATAATCTCAAGGATAAATTTGTCAATACTAACTTTATTGGCATTCGTGTCCTTGAGTCTCGTGATGCTGGGCAATTCATTCGTAGGCATGTGGGATTCTATGGAGATGAGTATGACAAAGTTATGAATGCTTGGAAAAAAACTCGCGCCTTCTCTCTTAAGGACACTGGTTACCATTCTTATTTTGGTCTCTCTGCAAATGCACTGTCTCAAGAGACTGAGTTTGAAGTCGCTGAATCTGCAACGAAGACTCAAATTAAAAGTGCGTTTGTCAAGAGTCTGAGAACTAAAAAGATGAATAAAAGAGTTCTCAGCGAATTTATTGAACTTGTTGCGTGACAGTTCAATAACTGGCACATGGTCGAAAAAAATCCGATCATGTGCCTCTATAATAACTTTGTTCAAAACCAATCACACCTAACTAGATCATGCCCCGCAAAATTTCCGTGAACGACGAAGCACTCATCGATAGTATCAAGGAACTGTATGGGTCTGAACTGACTGCAGCAGATGTCAGGGGGTTCTGTGCATCCCAAGGTTTTAACTATCAGACTGTTACTCGTCGTCTTGAGAACTTTAAAACTTCTCGCGGTCGTTGGAATCTTGAAGTAACTCAACAAGCAGTTGAAGAGATGGAACGTACCTATCAGGCACCACCTGCTATGCCTGCTATCGAACAAAATCTAATCCCTGCTAAAGATGATACCTTCGTCAAGTTTGGTAATTACAATGATATTCGCAAGATTATTCAATCGCAATTGTTCTATCCAACGTTCATTACGGGTTTGTCTGGTAATGGTAAAACGTTCTCGGTCGAACAAGCCTGTGCTCAGTTGGGTCGGGAGCTCATTCGGGTAAACATTACTATTGAAACTGATGAAGATGATCTCATTGGCGGATTCCGTCTTGTCAACGGTGAAACCGTTTGGCACAATGGTCCAGTCGTCGAAGCCTTGGAGCGCGGTGCGATTTTACTGCTTGACGAGATTGACCTGGCTTCCAACAAGATTCTTTGCCTTCAATCAATCCTCGAAGGAAAAGGTGTCTTCTTGAAGAAGATTGGTAAGTATGTTCGTCCTACTGCAGGATTTAATGTATTTGCCACCGCCAACACCAAAGGTAAGGGTTCTGATGACGGTCGTTTTATCGGCACCAATGTGCTCAACGAGGCATTCCTAGAACGCTTCCCTGTGACCTTTGAACAGTCCTATCCTGCCCCTGCAACCGAGCAGAAGATCCTGGAAGGCATTGCTCTGGATCTGGGTGTGGAAGACCGTGACTTCTGTAAGCGCCTGGTGGATTGGGCAGACATCATCCGCAAGACCTTCTACGATGGTGGTATTGAGGAAATCATCAGCACCCGCCGCCTGGTTCACATCATCCGTGCATACAGCATCTTCCAAGACAAGGCAAAGGCAATTCAAGTTTGTGTGAATCGCTTTGATGATGAGACCAAGCAATCTTTCCTGGAACTTTATGACAAGGTGGATGTAGACTTTGATCTTACTGCCACTGGGGAA
>Ga0255772_10001052_pt1 | contig 27379 bp, 13 predicted proteins | sample 071ome_34_FD_179970 | JGI IMG/M metagenome (GOLD analysis project Ga0255772, IMG submission 179970) | Coastal salt marsh microbial communities from the Groves Creek Marsh, Skidaway Island, Georgia - 071411BT metaG (version 2) | ecosystem: Environmental > Aquatic > Marine > Intertidal zone >...
TGCCTTGCCACCTGCACCAAGGTCATAAAGATTATTTGTTGTAGGAATCAAGTGAGAAGCAAACTCACCACCAATTACGACATCATCAGTATCAGAATCGCCAAGGTTGATTGTACCGCCACGGAAAGTTGCAACACCAACAAACTCAGAGTAACCTCCAACATGAAGGTTTTGCTTAACTGTCAGGTTTTTGGCAATACCCATACCGCCGTCAAGTTGGACAGCACCAGTATTCTCATCACCTAAAGTATTGTCAGTTGTATTACTAAAGGTTGTGATACCTGAAATATCAATAGACCCAGCATTTACATCTAAGTCAGTTGCACCAATAGTCGTGATGCCAGTTAAGTTGGCATTTGTAAGACTGACATTGGTGAGGGTTGAATCCCAGGAAAGATTTCCAGATCCATCGTTTCTCAGGAATGTGTCAACAGCACCTTGAGATCCTGGGAAGACAAATGTTACTGCAGCACCTACACTCGCTGGTGCTCTCAGTGTAACATAGTCCGTCCCGTTGTTTAAACCTTCAACAAGGTTTACACCACTTCCTACAGTGTTCTGCTCTCTAGTCCAGTAGCGGTGAGATCCGAAGAACTTATTGTTACCTGATGTATTATCTAATCCAATATAAAAATCATACTTGTCAGTCGTAAAACCAGGCTCACCTGCCTTCAACGCTGGCAAATTACTAAAGGCACCTCTCTTAAACTGTAAAACAGGAGTAGCCATTTTTAAACTATTTACCTTTACAGTTATTTAGTTGTTTTTTACCTTATGTTTCAGAAGCTACCTGCATCAAACGAATCATCATCTGTTCCATCAGACAAGTCAACAATCTGTGCTGTGTCTACATGCTTGTAAGTGCCCGTAGCACTATCATACATTAAAACTGTATTATTTGCTCTACCTGTAGTATCTACATCAGTTGCTGAAGAAATAGAGTTTGCAGCAGCCTTGTTAGATGCGATTACTTTTTGACCTGTTCTTTGACCTACTCTAACTCTAATGTTTGCCATTAGCGAGTTACTCCTTGACTTACGATTGCCATTCCTTCAACCACTCTATCAACTGTTCCGCTACCATCATCGATGAGTAAATCATAAACATAACGACCAGGTTTGAGTGCTGCAGTTTGTGTAGTAGTCAATCCAATCTGCACTTGTCCTCCAGTTCTATCGGGAAAACTGACAGTAAAAGTTGTTATTCCGGTAGTGCTACCAGAATGCTTTCTCATCTCAGACCTACCAGTATATCCTGTTAAATCTAATACGGCATTTGTATTGATATTTTCCAGGGTATATGACTGAGCGAATGTCGTGCTGGTATTGATAACAATATTACTGACGTAAACTGCCATGGTAAAGTTGGTCTTTAGAAGTATTTATGTCAAACCAGAATCGAGAAGACCAAAACTACTGACAACTTCTTGCTGCTTCAAATAAAGTTTGCAGTAAGATTTGGCACATTCTCTTAACTCATCAAGATTTAATTCATCAATAAGCCTAGAATGTTTTTCATACTCAAACATTCTAGTCATTGTTTCTAGTTTGATGCTGTTTGGGTCCATTGATAATCTCCATAAGTAGGGACTTAATTTCACTGATATCTTGTTTTAGACCATCTATTTCTTCTCTTTGTCTCCTTCTTTCCGACTTCATTCTAATGTACTCATTATATTGTTGAGTATCATTATTTACAATGGCACCTGATTCTTCACGAAACAGGTGCTTATGTCCTTCAACTCTCATAATTATCAAGCAAGGGCAATTGCTCTGAAGTCCTTGAATCTAGGTGCTTTTGCTTCATTGGTTCCGCTCATAACAACCTTGATTCTGAATCCAGTGAACTGTTCCAATTCATCAATACTGAACTGATACTCGGAGAACTCGCCGTCTCTGTTGGAAGAAACGAATGCGTCTGCTCTACCGCTATTCTTGGTTTCATCGATTATTGTATCTCCAAAACCGTCACCGTCAGTATCTCTTAAATTATCGTAACCTGGGAACAGTTCGAATGACTGCTCCACATCACTAGAGTCTGCTCTAAAGAGTTGATAGAGAACTCTAAAGTCTGCAGAGGAGTGTCTATACGCACCAATCAGAACCTTCAGAGAAGTTGCTGGTTGTCTCAACATTACTTTATTAGTGACGTAGACTGCAGAGTGCGAATCTCCTTCAACCAACTTGACATCACCATCAAATGTGTAATCCTCAACTGGTTTGTTGAGTCTATTTCTACCATAAACGATAGCAGAGTTTTGTGTATCAATAACAGGTGAAAGGTTTGAATCTAATGAATTCAGTGTCAGACCAACGGTGAATGACTTATTCTTTGGAAGATCTGTAAGTCTTGTAGACTCATTTCTTTCGGATGCAACAAGTCTTGGTGTTGGGAGTTCGTTTTGATTATTAATCTCAACAGACTCAAAACCTTGATCCAAGAATGATGTCTCAGATCCACCAACACTGGTTCCAGAAACCGTTCTAACCTGTGCGGAGATATTAGTTGTTTCTCCAGGAGTTATAACGTTAAACTGTGGAATGACAGTATTGAACTGAATGTTTCTGGAAGCGGAAGCATTCTTTCCACCAACTGAATTCTCATCAGTGAAACTGAGTTGAGTATCGCCAGATCCTCTGGGACTACGATCAATTTGTAGATAGTACTTATCAAGATCTCCTGCTGCCTTCAGAGTTGTGTTGTTTGTCAAACTATGATTTCTGTTGATTCTGGTAAGTGATACACCATTCAACTCATAAGGATAAACTCTGTCGTCAATAGAGTGTGTTCTAGTAATGCTACTATCAACACCTCTTGTACCAATACCAAGAGTTCCTGCTCCTCCAGAACCAGCAGTAATGCTGTTGTAGAAGATAATTTCATTATTAATCTTCAGATATCCAGTTGAAGTTGAGATACCTTCGAAGGTTGCAAAGATTGATGTATTTGCAACAGAAATTGTAGTATCATTGATACTAAGAGCAGCATCAAGTGTTGTTGGAATTGTATTTGGTTCAATGTTAGCAAGCGTCAAGACATTATTGTCTGCGTGCATACCATGGTTGAATTGAGTAACCTCAATAACTCTACCATCGTAAAGATCACTTACTGTCGCTGAAGAAAGGATATCAGTATTGGCATAAGAAACTGCAGTCGATCCATCATAAACGACCAGATCCTGATTTGCAGTGAGTTCTTCACCCTGAACGTTAGTCAGATACAGAGTATCAAATCCATTCAGTAAGTTAACTGAGATTTGTGCTCCAGATCCCTTGACAACGTTACTTGTGGTAATACCAAGAACATCGCCAACTACATATCCATTACCAAAAGTTGTAATGTGAGGATTTCCTGTGAGAGCACCGCCACTGAATGTGACAACACCAACAGCACCAGTTCCAGAACCAGTGATGGAGTAGAAAGGTACAGAACTGAAGGTTCCGTCACTGTAACCTGCACCGACCAGTGAATTAACCAGGTTACCTATTCTTCCACCAACCTGTTCGATGTAACCGTGTGGTCCACCTGCAGTAGTTGTATCACTGACCTTTCTACCAACAACCAGTTCAGAGTTCAGAGCAGTTGTGGTAGTAATACCAACTCTCAACTTTCTTGGAAGTGTTCTGATAGGATTCTCTGGAAGATCTGAAGATGCCTCATCAACACCAAGAGTTGGGTTATAGAAGTATGCGGTTCCAGAAGTCGTTGCAAACTCTGCCTTATAAAGTTTGAACTTGAGATCTTCAAACTGGTTTGCAGTCCAAATAGTCCCGTTTTGAGACTTGAAGAGACTTCCACCAACGTATTGCTTGGTTACAATAACGCTTTCTGCATCTGGGAGAGTTGATGTGTTAACGGTCTTCTCACCCATTCTAGCAATCCAAGTCTCATAATTATCGGAATATGGTGAGAGGATTACAACTGCATACTCAGTATCTGGTTGCAGATATACTGGAGATGGGAATGTAACTCTAGTAGCAACAGAACCATCAGTTGAAGTATTGACTTGTGAAGGTTCTAATGTTACGCGAGCATAGTCTGCTACAACCTGATTTGTTGGTGTACCCAACTCAACAGTTCTAATCTCAACTGTTACCTTTTCATTTTCATCTTTGTTTCCAAAGAAAAGATCTAAGGAAGTAAGGAATGCGCCAGTTTCATCGACAGTAAATGACTGAGCGAGAGGATCCCTTCTAGCAGGTCTAGCTGGGGGTGCTGGCGGTGGTGGTGGGGGTGGTCTTCTTACAATAACTCGTGTCTGTCTGTAAGTATCAACTCTACCGCTGGTACTATAGGTTGTTTCACCACTACTAATCAGGAGACTTCCTGGCAGTGGTTCAGCATTTGTTGAACTAGAAGTCAACTTGAATGTCTTAGACCCTGTAGTGAATCTTAGAGGAGGCAGTGGTGTAGCAAGTGGATTTCTGAAGAAGAATGATCCAAGAAGATCACCAAAAGTATCTGTTACCAGTTTAATTTCAGAAACCGATGCTTGTGCTCCACTGGTCTGACCGAGAAGAACCATGCCAACGGTCAAGTATCCGTTGAATCTACCAACAACTTCATCAGAGAGGGATTCAATATCAATATTCAGTACAGTAGATGATGCTGAGTATGAAGATGATAAGGTTACTGCCTTATTATATGGATTCAGTGAAATTGTGGTTTCTGGATCATCGAATGGACCAGACTTATGATTTGGTCTAACAACTCTTCCACTAAAGAGTCTTGTGCTACCAATAAATCCTTGTACGGTCTCTCCAACACTAAATGTGCCAGAGGTCATTGAAATTTGAATCAGTTTTGGAATAATATCAATTCCACTTGTACCATCGAAGAATGGATAGTATCTTGTGAGTGGCTTGAGACCTGAAGCAGCAAACGTTACGTTTCTGGATCTGATGTGTCTGTCAGGTACGCTAGAGATTCTGACAGTTTCAACAAATGAACCGTCAAAATCGCCAGTGATAGATCTTTCGCCACCATTGACATAAATGTTTCTAACCCAGTTATCAGATGCTGGTGTCAGTTGAATTGTACCATTGAACTCAATCATGTTAAATGGATTGACGTTCTCAACTCTAGAAGCGAGAGGTTGTTCGATCCATCCTTTCTGATCGTACTTCAGTGTAATCAGATCTCCAGTCTTCTGTACGTTAGAATCTAAGAGGTCAAGATTTGCTGAGAAGTCTGCAGTTGTTGCATCAATTGTAGTCTTGAGTGCGATTTCTGGTTTGATAGAATAGAAATCGATAGGAGAGAGTAATTCCTTCTTCTCAGTATCTACGTTTACGGTAGAAAGTCTTCCATCAAGTCTTGCTACGTCCTTGTAGTCGTCAACAAAGAAACCAGACTTGAATCTATCAAGACCATCAACATCTCTAACTTGTAGAGATTTTGTGTCAAGTTCAAGAAGACTGAGAGAGGTCAACTCTTCAAGAGTAGAAACCCTATCATCAATCTTACCAATATCCCTCATCGTATATCTTCTGTTATCGACGAGTTTGATAACTACGTCGCTAGTATCATAAAGATATGCTGGATATTCAATAGTTGCAATATCCATTGCTTCCTCAACATTGGTAGGAACCTTTGGATTAAGTGCAGATACGCCTTTGATAACGGAGAACTTACCAAGTTTATCTAATACAACCTTATCAATTCTAGGTAAGTAATAATCATAACCTATCAATGAACTTTCTGAAGGAGCAAGAACCAACGCTGGGTTGGTTGAAGCACCAAAGGTTCTGCTTGAGAATGCAAATGGTGATGAAGTTGTTGAAGTGAATGGAGCGACTCTTGGTCTAAAGTCAAGTGTGTCTGATGCTCTAATACCATCAGCAAGGATTGGAATATCTTTACCGTATCTCTCCTGATCGTAAGAGTTTACAGTGTATACGTCACCAGTGTCGTTTGTTGGAATAGTGTAGCGATTAAAGATTGCAGTAATCTTATTAGTTGGGACATATCCATCACTCTTTCTTACGAGTTTTGAATAATCGCAATACTGCTCTCTATGTCCCTTATCAAGAGAGAATTTATTTGTAATATCTTGATAGTTACCTTCATTGACTGCGGTAGACAGTGAAGTGATATTTGATTCCTCAAAAGTTACACTTTCACCAACAACAAACTTATTGGAGTTGAGATATACAATTTCAACCTTTGTTGCTGAAGATCTGGTTACTAACTGAGCGATAGCACCTGAGGTTGCACCAACAATTCTCTCACCAAGAATTGAATTCGTATCTAAACCAAGACCAGATGGGAATTCAAGAGAATCTAAAGTAGGAGCACTTGAGTTATATGACTCATAAACTGCAATGACTTCTACTACGTCTGGATGATTGAGAGAGATTTCTCTATCTTCAACTCTAGTTCCATAGAACTTACTTTCAGTCAGACCAGTCGTACTAGTAGAAACACCAGATACCGTTCTAGTGACTTCTACCTTTTCACTTCTAGTATACTCTTTCTTTTTGTTCTTGATATTATTTTTCTTGACAGTTACGGTAACGGTAACATTGTTTGTTTGGCTTGCAGTCAAACCTGTGAATGTAACGCTAGATCCGCCACCACTTAAACTAAACTGATCTGAAGTAAGATCCTCAATAGAACCATCACTATAGAAGATTCCATATCTCTCAGAATCAAAGGATTCAAACAGTGCGCTACTGATTCCAACCGAAGAAATAGGAATAGTTAAATTACCAGATGCATCTGTCGATTCTAAGAGAATATCTTTCTTGACAAGCAGAGTAGAATCTGCAAGATCTACAGATGCAATGTTGCTATTATCAATCTTTGCATATAATCCACCATTGTCTCTTGCTAATGGTGAACCGATTGTAAATGGAACTTCTACATCTGCACCAGGCAGATTACCGCTGTTAACACCATCGACATGAGTAATTGCAGAAACGGTCATTGAAGACCCATCGGCAGCAACTGCAGAAACTCTATTATAAGTTTCTGTTGATAAACCAGCAATCTGATATCTAATAATGGTATCAGTCTTAATACCACTAAATGATTTGCCTGGAGAAGTTACGTTACCCCCAGAAGTGATTCTAATTCTATCTGAAATGCTGAAGTTCTTTGGAAGTGATCTCTGAAGGACGGTATCACCAGTAAAGTCGTGCTGGTAGTCAGTTCCGTTATCACTATTTTGATATACAGATTTTACATCCTTAATACCGAATGTGCGTACAGATACAACCGATCTTGAAACTTCAGTAGTCTCGTTGATTAGAAGTTGCTCTCCAGCAATGAATGTTCCAGATGTTTGATCCAGTGTGAGAACTGATGATCCACCTGGAGCAGTTACAACATAACCAGAAGCACCGCTACTTACGCCACGAACGAATGAAGATGCGGGACACTGTGCTGAACTCAATCCTCCATTTGTAGTTACTTCTGTATAAGTTTGAACGTCAAACAAATACAGATCCCAGTCTGTTGTTGCATCCGTATATGATGCATCTGTCAAGCTGAATGAATATATTCTTGCTTCACCAATTAGATGACCGTTACCAGCAGCTCTAGAACTAACTCTCTCGCTATGGAGTTTTACTGTGTTGGAGTTATTATTGACCCCAAGAATTGGAGTTCCTTCGACGTTATTTACCCTTAAGAGTGTTCCAAATTCAAATGGAACTAATGATTGTGAGACAGTGTTCTTATCTCTTGGTTTTTCTACATCAAGGATAGTCGTTCCTGTTGCATCAATATCATATCCTCTGACATATGCTTTGCCTGGAGAAATTTTGATAGATGCCAAGTCTTCTGAAGGAGTATTTCCTTCGTCAGTCTTTTGTGAAGATGTAAATACACCCTCGTTCGACAGACCATTGTTGAGTGATTCTTTTACTTCAACATCAAATCTGCCTACACTATAATCGCCAGACTCTTCATAAGTTCTTTGTGCGAAATAGTCTCTAATAATACTATATTCACTCTTGTTTTGGAGTTTCTTGATTTCTCCATTGTCAATCTTAATTAATTCTACAAATGTTTTATCACTGAAATCAGTTAAAAACTTCTTAGATAAGACTGTAGTAATCTTAAGTCTATCTGCACCAGGTGCAGAATAGTTGGAATATCCCTTTGCGTTATCGTAGAGTGAAGAATCATCCTTAGCAGAAATAGTTTCTTCAAGAATAGTCAAACCTACTCTGTAAGATGGACTTGCAGAGTATGGGTCTAATACTAACTTATCTTCAGCAACGTCTACAAAAGTGCCTCTGATAAAGTAAACTCCAGCACCAATAGAAACTGCAGTTCCTCTAGCACAAGAGTTAGTACCTACAAGATTTGCTACGGTATCACCAGCGTTGATTGTGGTATTTCCGTAAGTAAAACTTTCTTCTGTAATAAGAACTTCGCCATCATCAAAGTATTCTGCAGTGGTGCTTGTTCCAGAGTTCAGATACTTAACAAAGATTGTGGGATCAGTAATCCCATCAACCTCAGAAACATTAGAATACTTATCAACTACTGCTACAACTCCAGAGGTTTGACCTCTAACTCTCTTACCAACTAAGTTGCTAGCATAAACTGAAATATCAATACCAAGATGATCCTCACTCAACCTTACTGAGTAATATTCTGGATCATAATTTACGTTCCCGGGGATAACCATCGATCCCTCTTTGAAAACGTGACTTCCAAACGATTCTACTTGGTTTTGAAGAATCGATTGTAAAGTTGTCAGTTCTCTGGCTTGAACTGGGTATCCTGGTTTGAATAAGACCCTATAAAAATTATCGTCCTTATCAAAATCGTCATAATAGGGACTTATATTGAGATTCGTTTTTTGTGGCATTTTTTAAAATTCCAGGATAATTTTAACGTCTTCTTTTTGTCTAGAATTTCTTGATATTTCAGGACGGTTATCAATGTAGATAATATCTCCCGACCCTTTATTTATCTCAGGAGAAGCAAGTCCGTTTGTGAACTGCGTACCAAGAGCGATCAATTTGTTACCTGTTGGATTTGTAGTAATACCAGTAAAGTTGGTATCTACAGAACCTGAGAAGTTGTTATTGCTTGTTACCGAATTTGTAGAACTTGATTCAAAAGCAAGAACTTTTGATCTGGTAGAAATACCAACATAGTCTACGTTGTCATATGTAGTTTGATTCAAGAACAGAGATCTGTCTTGGAAATACTTGACAACCTTTGTCTCAACATCATATGAAGCAACAAATCCCTTGGCAGTTCCATCAGTAACTGTTTGACTGATCTCATCTCCAACTGACAAAGTGCCAGAAGGAGTTCCAGTAAACTTGATGGCGTTCAGTGAGGAGAACTGATTCTCAGTGAATACTGCAGTAGATCCAATAGAAGTTGGATTCTTCATAATACCAATCTGTGCGAAGTTGGTATCTATTGGGAAGTCTCTTGTAGAATCATCAAATCTTGCATAGACTAAAACTTTGTCAGATCCCAGTTCTCTGTAGATATCATATCCATGACCTTTTGAAGGTGGAATGATAGGTATCAACTCTGCTTTAGTTGATGAACTTGAGTTGATAGAACCAAGATCAACTATTCCGTAACTATATCCACTTCCACCAGCAGAGATGATTGCGTTGGTTATATTGCCAGAACTATTAACTTCTATGACTGCTTTTGCACCAGTACCGTCGCCAAGGATATCAACTTCATGAGAACCTTCAGAATATCCAACACCACGGTTTTCAATATAAATTTTCTTCAGTTGATTCTCATTATCATCAGAATTTCCATTATCTCTTACCGCCTTTACCTGAGTATTTGTGGAAGTTCCCCAATCACTAGGAAGTGAAATGTACTCGGTAGAGTCAAACTTGATGATATCACTTGGAGAAACAGTATAAAGATACTTCCAAGTATAACCATCACCACTAACGCCAGCAGCAGAGGGTTCTAAATCTGTGAAAGTTGGTTCGTCGAGAGATGCATTACCGTTGGTATTGATTCCTGAAGAACCATTATCTATACAAATATAAACCTTAAACTCACTATTCATTACATAATAGTTTGAATTATAAAGTCTAGAAGACTTGGTAATTGGAGAAAGGTTTGAGGAACTGTAGTCATGACGATACATTTCGTATCTAGTGCCTTGAGTCCAGTCTATTCTTCTAACAAGTCTTCTCACATTAGTGGAAGAAACTCTCTTTCCATAAAGAGCGTTGTCACTAACAAAGTTAGTGTAATCAATATTATCTGTAGGTGCTGGTGTATTTGTATCCCAATCCGTCTGCCTCTCATATCCGCTAGCCTTTGGATTTGAAAGACCAACAAAAACATAATACGAGTTGGAATCACTAGTGACGGAATCTACAAAATTACCCGCATTTAATATTCTAAATTGATCTGTTACAATTGCCGCCATCTTAATAGCTTTTTTCTATATTTATAAGTAGGTTCAATCAGAATTTCTTCCTGAGACTTCCAGAATCTCTCAAACCATATCCTCTTCTTTGAATTGAAGGGAACGTCGTCAGACCCAGATTGACAGTCAATCCAGTGACACCAATAGAAATTGGTGAATCATCTCTAGTAAATCCTGACAATCTACCCCAGGAGAATCTTCCAACTGGATTTGTTGTACCAACACCAACCGTTGATAATCCAGTTGTATCGGTGCCAGAATCAATGTTGACGATTATGTCTGCATTTGCAGCACCTGGGTGGTTGAGAGTGTGAATGATATAGACGTTATCGAGGAATGTTGTACCAATTCCAACAACTGCAGAGTTACCACTATCAACGGAAGTCACGCCAGAACCAATAGAAGTATTCTTAATTAAGATTGGATAACCTTCCAGTAAGTCGGCATTGAAGTCTGGTGAATGGAGGAAGAACTGAAGTGCAAGTGGATGACCGCCTGTACCCGTTGTGGTTGTAATTCCTGTGATAATACCAGAGAATCCTTCAACATCATCAATTCCAGTAATGTTTTCGTATGATGTATTGGTTGTTGGTGCAAGAACTTGAGGTGGATTTGTTTGGGTATATCCAAATCCAGGATTAGTTATCGTTGCAGTATCGAGAGCACCGTTGGTAACCGATACCGTTGCAGTAGCAGTTGTTCCAACTCCAACCCCAATTGCTTTTGGTGCAGCAATAGAGACGCTAACGGAAGAACCAGTGTATCCAGAACCACCATCATTGATAGTCAAACTACTGATAGTTCCTGCAGCAGAAACAACTGCAGTTATTGCTGCTGCTACTGGATCTGTACCCTGAACGATAATTCCATCTACATCAGCGATTACAATAGAACTTTCATTCTCTTCATAGTTGAAGAACTGTGCGTTATCGACAAAGAGTTGAGTGTCTGTAGTTGAGAAATCGCCAATAATCTTAGAAGTTGGATAAACTTGTGCTTCGATAGAATCTCTTGCCTTGGAGATAACTTCATTATTGATAATCAAATCAGACTTTTGCTTAGTCCAATCAACTGGTTTATAGTTATCTTCATCAATACCAAGACCAGTATAAATGTTAGTTTCTACTCTATCTGATTCTGAAATTTTATGTACGACTCTTGGATCTTGTCCGACAGTATCCTCATTTGCAGGATTCTTGCGAACCGTGAGAGTATCACCAACTTTAACAGTCTCAGTTATATCTTGAGTTAAACTATCAGTTCCTCTTGTACCTCTGTAGAAGAAGACGCTGACATTATCTTCTGGTCTTGGTGGTTCAGTGAATCTGAATGAAGTACCACCTTCAAATGTATATGCTTCACCAGGTTTCTGGATAACACCGTTGACGAATATCAGCAATACTGCATTGAGGTCAATCTGTGCTGAATCTGCATCATCTTCATCAATTTCAAAACTCAATAGTTGATTATTGTAATAAAGTGGGAATCTCTGTCTAGTTCCGTCTTGTAAGGTTGCAATAGAATCAATATAATCAAGTTCACCAAACTGCCAAGCAGAGAATCCATCAGTAAAGGTATCAAGAACCGTAAGTTCGAATTGTGTAGTTACTCCAGACAGATTTCTGTCTGTAACCAAACCAACTGGAGTGAATACATCACCAACTTTAAATCCATATCCAGGTCTGGTTATGTTGAACGTCTTAACTTCAAATAAGGTAGATCCAATACCTGTAGTAGAAGTTTCTCCAACTTCAACCGACAATAAGAGACCAGTTCCAGTATCTGTTGTTGCTCCAATTCCAAGTCTGGATACACCAACAACTTCAAGATTTTCATAAGAAGGTTCAGATACCAGAATTGCAGGATTGCTGTATCCAGTACCACCAGCACCAACAGAGAAGGATAATGTTCCGCCAGCACCAACTGTTGCTGTAATAGAAGCAACGTCGCCAACGTGATTTTCTTCGAATACCGAAATGCCGATAGAAACGATTCCGTTATAACCAGATCCAACAATATCTGTTGTTCCGAGACCAACCGAAACAATAGAACCGCCAGCACCGACGACTGCAGTTACTGATGCGCCTACGAGAGGGGCATAACCAAGTCCAGGTGTTGATCCGAGAGAAACAATAACTCCACCTCTTGGAAGTTGATTGATATTTACATCATATTCGGAATTAATAATGTCTCCACTATTGTCAGTTATACCAGTGAATACTACACTAGAAATGCCAGAGTTCTCAGAGAAACTATAGTTGTTTCCACTATTGTTCGATGTTGTTGGAGTCTGGAATATATTATTGAGGAAGAGGACGCCACTTCCAGTTTCAATACCAGTTGTATTTGCTCCACCAACAGTCAAGGTGTAAGTAGCACCAATTCCAGTAAATTCTCTGGAGATATTATCATATATTTGGTTTGTGGAATAATCCTGTCTCAGATAGACTCTACCACCAAAGGTGGATCTTGGGAACTCTAAGTTTCCTGCATCTACAGGTTCGGATGATCCGCTTCCTGTAGGTGGTTCGGTAAAGTGAATCTTAGAACCAACAATATTGAAAGATCCAATATAAACTCTTGCTTCAGTTGAATCTGTGTGAGAAGTTGCGGATGAACCAACAAATCCTCTTTGTGCCTTAACGACATTGAATGATCCAGTTCCAGTGATAGGTCCAACAGATGTCGTACCAAGACCAACTGATTCAACCTTAAGATATTCATCTTCAATCCTGAGAAGATCTCCTGGGAAGATGGTGGCAATGCCAGTCATTGCAAAGAATGTTGCACCAGCAGAAACACTTCCACTGATATTATTTTGCAGAGTGTATGCTACTGAAGTATAGGTTATAGGAGATTGAACGATACCGTCGATAGAGATAATGGATTTCTCCATCTTCTTCTCCATCTCAAGAGTGTGTGCGTTACCATCTCCTGCAGAGCTGAAAGTGATTGCAGTTCCAGCATTTGCATTTGCAAGACTTGATGCGATTCTGAACTGATTGTTATTGACTCTGATAGCAAAGACTGTGGTTCCGATACCAGTTCCACCAGAATCCTGCATATCACTTGAAGTTTGACCTTCAAATGAAGTTCCTGAAGCATAGAACAGTTTCTCTCCAGTGTTGAAGAAGTGATCGTCAATGGTAAATGTACCAGTTCCAAGTTCAAGAACATCAGTATCTGATGGATTGAATGTCTTCTGGAAGATTGGAGTACCTGAATATTCCAAATCAAACGCAGTCTTATTGATTCTATCTCCATTGATTGCATCATATTGAGAGATAAGAACACTCTCACTCATAGGTCCATAAACCAGATCAAGAGGAGTGTTGACAAAATCAAGTTCAGTTTGAATGATTTCACTTTGTGTCTGTACTGTAATAACATCGGTTATACCAGACTCAGGGAAGAACTGAAGTTCTAAGTTTGAACCTGAAAGGACAGAACCAAATGTTCCGATTCCTGTTGTATTTTCTACAGCAAGGAATGGATACTGGACCAGATATGAATCTGTTCCATCGTGAGTTATCAGCATCTGGTGCAGCGCACTGGTGCTTCCATAACTTACTTTTGCAATAGACTTGATAGAAGTAACATCGGAAGACGATACTGTGAATACTGTAGATACTCCAGAAGCAACTACAAAGTTACTTTGAATTCTTGCACTTCTTACACTATCTGCAGGTTGACCTGTTGCTGCAAATCTGTAAGTTCCAATGCCCGAAGCAGTGGTTCCAAAGCCAACGATCTTAGAGCGAATGAATACAGTATCAGACTCGTCGTTAGTGAAGTCAATAGAAAGAACGCCAGAATCAATATTGGCAGCAAATGATCCGATAAAGTTTCCAGAAGTCTGATATGTATCAGCATTATCGAAGAAATATTCCGAAATGTAGGTGTCAGTTCCATCATGATCTACATAAATTTCAACATAATTTCTTTCATTGTTTGCAGTATTTCTAACCTCTACATTAGCAAAGAATGCTTCGGTTGAAGAAACATTTGCACTAATAATAGATTCTGTAGTTCCAGAAGATACGGATACGTTTGAACCAGTGAGATTGATAAATCCGATAGACTGTGTTCCAACACCAGCAAGGGTTGAAGAGAAGTTATTCTTGATTACTTTAATATCGTAATCAGAATCGAAACTATCGGTTGGAGTGAATCTCAGACTCAGACCATCATCTGGACCAATGAATCCACGAATCTCTCCAAGATCTTCATTTTCACTGACAACAGTGCCCTTTTCGAGTGTTAAAATATTTCCGTCTGGTGAAGGTAAGGTAACAAGTTCGATTGTTTGTCTATCTGGATCATCTGAACTTGGATTTGAAATCTGAACCAAGAAACGACTATATCCGTCAGCAACATTGTATTCGTCAACGTCAACAAACAGATCACTGCCACTTCTTCCACTGAGGAACTCATCATTTATCTGGTCTATTTCCAGTACTCTGTTTGTCAGGCATTTGATGTAGTCTGAAAGTTTGATATTCTCAAACTTGAGGAACTTAGACTTATTAGACTCAACTTCAAGATCAATGACTCTATCAAAGTTGTTGATAGTGTCAACTCTCTTACTCTCAATAATATCAAGCAATGCCAAACTACTTGCAGACTGAGGAGTAGTTGATGCAGTAGATGCTCCAGATACACTTGCTGTGCTGGTTATACCAGTATCTGCAAAGTTCTTGAGACCGGATGTGTGGAGGAGTCTATTAACAGGCGTTACAAGATCTTCCCACTCAATTGGACTCTTGATTGTGTAAGAGAGATTCTGATAGTAGTCGTTATCTGGAGTTACCTGATAATCTTCATTGAGTTTACCAACATCGTCAGCCCATCCGATATCTTTTCTGAGTGAATAGTCTACTCTGAATATAGCTCTATTTTCAGTGGTTGTATTGACGGTTGCTAATGTTCCAGAATCCTTTCCAAGGATAACGTCACCTTCTTCAAGTGTGTATGTTCCATATACCTTGATAAAGTCTTCACTATCTTCAGTAATAACCAAATCTCTTTCAGTATAAGTGGAACCATTCTTGGTGTATAAAGTTTCGCCAACAATAAAGTTATTCTTTGTCTGAGTTACTGTAAATACAGGATAGTTCGACTTGCTAATGATAGAAGCAAAAGAATTCTGATTCGTTACTGCAATACCTGCATTTGAGGTGAAGTCTGAAATATCAAATGCTACAATAGCGGGGTTTGTATTAGTATATGAAGTTACGGTGAAGAAATTATACTCATGGTCTTCAGAGTTGAATCCTTCGCCATCAGTACCGTACTTTTGAATTCCTTCAACAAAGATTTCTTCACCGACACTAAATACATCCGTGCTGAACCCAGTGAGAGGTGTTACGAGAGTACAAGTTACAATTCCAGAAGAAGACGATCTGATCGTGCTTATTGCAACACCATTGCTGTTGTTGATAGCATATACTTTGTTGACAGTTTCCGACAGTCCCTTAGGAGTTTCCTGGATTGAAACACTAGCAATAGATGAACCTTGAAGTTCTGCCTCTAAGAAACCAGTATCGTAAGCAGTTCCATTATCTGGATTTACGATAACGAGATCTGGTGCTGTTGTATAATTTGAACCTCCAGATACAATACTGATACCAGAAATAGTATTCTTGTTGATAACATTGACGATAGGTGAGATATAAACCTCTGGGTTCAGAGTCTTATCTGCAGAGAAATCAAAACCTTGATCGATGATAGTGACTTCATTGATTCTACCGATTTCTGTAGATTGTGGAATGATATCAGCATTTACACCTGCAGCAGAGGTGATATTTACAAACTTTGGAAGTTTCTTGTAGTTATTACCAGAAGAAATAACTTTCAGTGAATCTACACCACCACGAGCAGTTGGAGAAGAAGATGAATACTTCAGAGTCTCGGTATTGCTTGAAGTATAATTTGATACTTCTGGGATAGATGAAAGTGAAATATTAAATGTATTTGAAGTTATGCCAGAGATTTTATAGGAACCATTGTAAGCACTATCTACAAAAGCAATCTCCGCATTACTGGATACTTCAGTATCAGACGTGCTAATGTATCCACCCTTTTCTAAAGCATAATAAAGTCTTGTTGACAACCCTTCACTATAATCCAATGTAACTGTAGCATTAGTGGTAACACCAACTGTACCAAACCCAGTTACACTAAATGTAGTGGTAGATCCAGTAGAAACCAACTCGTTGTAGAAGTCTTTGTCCTTGAATATCTTGAAGTTGAATCCATTAAGTGAAGTATCAGATACGTCAAAGACTAGGTTATTATTTCTGATAACTTCGATCTTTGGATTGATCTTAGACAACTCTTGACTTGCGCCACCAGTTGAAGCAAAACTTACAACAGTTGGGGGAAGACTTTCTGCAGAGAACTTAGTATTTGACAGTTTAATATTGTCACTATCTACTCTATAAACAAAGTACGCTCCAGTAGTCAGACCAGAGATAAGAGTATCTGTCGAATTGTAGAATACTTTATCGCCAGTTTCAAAGTTATGTGATGTGAGAGTAATCGTATTTGCAGTTGTGCTTACTCCAGTTGAATTAAATCCGACTGGATTTACCAACAGTTTTTCGAATGTGGAATTATACTTAACGACAATTCCAGTTGAAGTTCCAACACCAACTGATTGGTTAGGTTCTACAGTCAGAGTGATAGAATCTCCATTATTCATTAAGTGAGAAGAACCAACAGAAACTGTTGTACTTACTTTCTTAACTTCACCAGTAACTTGTGTAAAGTTTGACTCAAATGCATATTTGTAATCATCAGAATCTCCATTTGCGGTGAAGGATCTGAAGTACAATCCATCAGTGCTTGTAGTGAGACCAACCTCAGTTGCTAAACCGATATAATCTTTAGACTTACTGATTACATATACAGTTTGAGTATCTGAACCAGAATGTAAGTTGAAAGGCGAACTCGTTTCAGTATCTGATACTGAAAGTGTGTTTGAACCACTCTCCCTTGTAAAGGAAACTTCTTGTGAAGTCTTGAAGGGATGATTTGGAAGATAAATGCTCTGAGTTGGAACGGAGATTGTAGATGTGAGATCGCCAATCGAGTAACTCTTGGATACAGATATACCAGTCGTTGTTCCAATACCAACAGATTGTGTTGGATTGAAGTATACTTTATCGTCAAGTTTGGAATTAAAGTATTGTGTACTGAAGTTCAGTGTAAGTTTTCCATCGAATACTGAAGCTTCAGTAGATACCGTGTGAGCGGTGCCTGTAACGCCTCTGGAGACCCTTAGAACTTTATTTTGGGGGAATACATTAAGAACGGAGAATATCTCTGTTCCAATGCCTATTGAAGATCCTACAGATACAATAGAAGGTATTCTGGAGACATAGATATCAGTTACAACTCCAGCAGTTGCGTTTGTTGAAATCTCCTTCATCACAGAAGTGGTATCACTCTTAATACCAATCTTATGAGACTTAGAGAGACCACTGATACCCTGAATATCAGTTGTCAGACCAGAAATGAATACGCTATCGCCATCAACCAAGGTGTTGATGGGACTTACATGCAGTGACAGTTTGTTATCATCTTCCCAGATAAGTTTGGTTGCTGGGAAAGAAACTGTAGTAGATGTTACATCAGAGATGGTTTTTCCTGTAACAGTTTTAATATCAGCATTCAAACAGCAACCGTCAGTGCCAGTATTATCAAAGTTTACTACATCGCCAACAGCATATCCAGAACCTGCCTGATTGATAATCAGTTGAGTAACTCTTCCTCTTGCGGTTGACTCAATAGTTGCTGTTTGAGTAAGGATTTCATTGGGTTCGGAAATGAAATCGTTGTCAGAGAATGGTTCTGCTACATTGTATGGAAGTGTGTTTCTCGTCAGATTAGAGTTATTGAAATCAAAATCTTGATTTACATCTTGAACCAGTGGAATGTTTCTGTAGGTATCTCCAACAAAGTATGGGAACTCTGCGTCCAATGACGAGTCTAACGTTGCAAAATATGCATAGACGCCATTAGGGAAGTCTGGAGTCTTGCCATATCTTCCGTTATATTGGTCTAAGTCGCCAGAGTTGTCGTACGTATAGTCTTCGACAAAGAATCCATTTGAAAATCCTGATGGTCTATCAACAACATTCGAAGTGGAAAGCGTATATCCAGAATCAAGAGTCTTAATTGTTGAGTCGGAATCATATGGATCAGTGTATGCATATGGTCCATAGATTGGATTTCCATCATAAGCCCAACCAATAATTGGTGAGTGTTCGGTTCCATCGTCGAGAAGGTTTGAACCAATATCAGTAGAATAACCAACAATACCATACTCAATACCCTGAGAATTATCTGGATTCTCTACCAGAATCTCATTGTCAAATCTGTCTACGTTATTAAGTGTCAGATGTCTTACAGATGCCTCAGCAAAAGCATTTCTGCCGTTCGGAGTAGCAGTTACAGTAGTATTGGAATCGTATCCAACACCAGCATTGATAATGACTACGCTGGTTATTTCTCCGTCAGCATTTACAACTGCTCTCAGTCTAGCACCAACACCAACACCATTAACAGTCAGAAGTGGTGCTGAAGTATACTCACTACCACCATTGGTTACTTGTACTGCAACAATCTTCCCACCAGATACAATAGGTTGTATCTCAGCATCCTTACCATTTTGAATGGTAATTTTTGGTCTCTTATGGAAGTTGATAACGTCCGAACCATATCCAGTTCCCTTCTCATAGAGATATAGATGTGATATTTCTCCTCTGATAATAGGAGTTGCTGTTATAGTTCCTGTAACTCCATCATATTCGACATCCAAATTAATTTGAATATCGGGATATGCAAAATTCTGATACCCAGTACCAGAGGAAGTCAGGTTTACATACTCCCTTCTTTCATAGTTTGTGGTTATTGTTCCACCGACACCTGCATTGGCAAGTTTGAATCTATCATCATCTTGCTTCAGAATGTAGTATCTGTTGGAAGCAGAGAGACCACCAATCGTAGTTCCGTCAGTAGAATAGGTTACAATATCTCCATCATTGAATCCATGGTCCTCAAAAGTGATAATATTGTCAATCGATGAAATATTTTCTGGTTCTACAATAAGTCTTCTGTTCTGATAAGGACTACCAGCCTCAAGGATCTTGATAGATCTGAGGGTATTCTTACCTTCAAAGGTTCTAAAGTTATGAATACCTTGAGTAACTGATGTAGTAAATCCAATAGTATTGATACCACTATTGTAATCAGCCTCTGTTGGATATAACTTAATTGTAGAGGTGTTTACAATCTCAGCGTAATAAACAGAACCACTGCTTAAATCATCGCCAAGGTAGTTATTGTTGCCACCAAAAGATCCAACACCAACAGGACTATTGCCATTTCTGTTATAGACAATAGCATCACCTTCCCTGAGATTGTGATCTTCTAAGAATGTGATGGTTTCATTCACCATATCAATGCCACCACCATCACCAGTGAGACGAGCATCAAACTCAACTTCTCTAAATCTTTCTTCTACAACTGGCTGCAGAACAGTTCCACTACCATTACCACCAGTTACTGTTGCAGAAATAACTCTCTTAATATCAAAATTTTGCGGATCAACGATAACGTCCTCAATAGTACCAGTTACAACTGGTCTAATCAAAGAAGTTGTTCCTGTTCCTGGAGATGATACGGTTACGGATGGTGGACTTACAACATCATAATCCTTACCCTTATTATAAAGAGTAACGTAATCGACGGGACCGTAGTAAACTTTGTCTAAAGACTTGTAATTTATTACTTCTACGCCATTGATAAGCATTCCAGTAGATCCTGGAATCGTTGGAGTATTATTACCAGTCTTAATATTCTTCTCTGTTGGGAACTTCTTCAGTACTTTCTGTGGTCTGATCTTCTCATCTTTCTGAGTTGCCAGAACGAAAGTATGCGAACCATCTGCAGATGCTGAAGTAAACTCAACAGGACTGTCAGTAACGATCAGAGATCTTGAAAGATATAGTTTTATTTGGTTATCTGGGGACAGAACCTTTACATAATATGTACCTTCAGGAACACCGATAAGGGTGTCATCAGAAGCAGTGTAATAAACTTCATCGCCAGTCAAGAATGGAACACTTGAACTGAATGAGAGAATAGAATACTTCTCAGTATTGATATCATATCCCTTCAGAGCAGTTCCAGTTGCAGACGCAAGAGTTGCTTTTACAACGTTCTTTGTTATGTCGTAAGAAGGTAATGAGTTTGAAGCAACATAGAAATACTCATCACCACTGCTGTAAACATTCTGAGTATCAGATGTTAGAACATTGTTGCCGTAAATGATGGGCGTTCCAGAACTTGTTACAGTCTCTAAAGTTCTTCTGATGGTATAATTTACCGAAGTATTTTCAGTAAACCCTGTTAAGTTGTCTAGGGTTATCTGTCTACCAGAAATAGTTGCTACAGTTGCCCCAGTGTGTGCTACAGTCTCTGTAGACCCTTCAAGAATATCAACGGTATCACCTACTTTCAGAGTTGATCTGTCAATATTACCCTTGAGTTCAAAAGTAGAACCACTGACATCCTCAACTTCAAATCTGGAACTTGTATTATAGATCCAGGAGTTTGCAAATATCTGCTTTCTTGTCTTATTACTCTCTGGATTTAAGATCTTTTCACCAACGTTCTTGACGTAAAGTTTCTGCCCTTCACTTGAAAGTTTGATGTCTCCAATCTGACTAAACTCAGACAAGACGCCAGTGACACGAATCTCAACTTTTTTGGTTATATCTCCATCTTCATATCCAAAGAAGACTTCATCAGTTCTTACTTCATCCTTGATAGCAATATCATTATCAATACCACTACAATCTAAGAACTGGTTTACGGTCTTGCTACCATAGGTAATGCTGTCGGTTCCAGATACAATGGTTCCACTGCTAGGGAATCCAATAGTAGAATCAACAGTAATTACAGAAGAACCTGCAGAAACTGCATTGACAGCATATGCCTTTGGTTGAATGTTGAAAGTACCCTCAATCAGGTCCTTATCATCATACCCAACAAACAGACCAATCTTATAGTATGTGGATATGCCTGCTCTTGTAAAGATCTCAACTTCAGATACAGAACCCTGAGTCGTGGTATCGCTTGACTTTTTGATCGTTTGACCGATCAGTTTGTTTGGATCACCAGAAACTCTCTCAGCAACAACAATTTCTCTTCTTAAGAACTGTGCGCTTGAAGGTTTTATAAGGTAATCTTCAAGATCTACAACCTGTGGGGTTACTCCATAGAGAACATTAAAAAGAATTCTGAATGATTCCTTGGTTCCCTTTGCCTGATAAAGAGTTCTTGCTTCTTTGATGAAGTTACTGACATCGAGATCAGAAACAAAATCAACATCCTCCAGACCAGGAGTAAATGTATACTTTAATTTCTTATAGAATTCCTTTAAGAACTCTGCACTCAGGTTCTTGACTGAGGAACCAGAGGTGTGAGATACTTTACTGGATGTGGAGAAGACGAGTTCTTCTGGATTTGAATCGGAGCGATACGTGGTAATACCACTGAAACCTCTGATACAACCAGTGAATGAGTTGGTTGTGATACCAGTGTAGGTGATAATTTCATTATCAACCTGGAACAAACCATACTGTGCTGGGAATCCCTTAGTGGAATTGACACTAATGGTATCGGACGAATCTGTAATATCACCACTCAATGTGGTAGATCCAGAAATAACTTCTGGCGAAAGATTATCTAACCTTAAATACTGGTCCAGATTCTCTGCAATGTCAACAGGACCACCTTGATATTCCTGAGAAATATAATATTGCTTGAGAAAATCTACCGCTTTAGGACTTTCAGAACGTAAAAACTCTGGTAATTGGTTCTCAATAACTTGCTGAACTTTTACCCTCGTCTCAAATCCAGTTTTTATCATCTTATACCCTCTTTAGTTCTCCGTTTAAGTAGCTAGAAGTAGTCTTATATCCGACGCCGGATATCTGTTCACCAGACGTAATAGTATCCTTAACCATATTTATCGTGCTATCGGCAACGGAGAAACTTAGGTAAAGGTCCTTCAAACCGATTACATCATTCGACTGTGGATACGCTTGTATCTCAACAATATTATTAGGTGCGGTTGTCGATGTGATATTGATTGTATTGATTAATATCTCACCCTTCGTATAATCGACTGTACCAGCAGATTTTACCTCAACAATGTATTTGCCCTCTGAGGTAGACTCTCTAACGATAGAGAGGACTCCAGTGCCGTCTCCGTTGGGAACATCGGTGAAGTAGAAGGTTCCTGTTCTACCACCAAGGGTAAAACCAGTACTCTTGATATTGAATCCTTCTGGTTTGTAGTAGAACTGGTTACCAAAGCACAGTTCATACTGAGCCGACTGGTTAATAAGTGCCTTCAGGTTTCTTCTAATGATAACTCTGGTAATGTTTGATGTGATAGCGTTATCAACATTATCAATAGTTTGACATACCTTACTATACTTAAATCTACCACCAAACTTATTGATATTAGACGAAGAGAATGTAGTCAGAGTATCACTAATTCTAGTCTTCAGATTATTTACGTTCGATACCTGTGAAGAGTTGTAGTAGACTCCAGTATCAATCTCAACATAAAGAACTTTCAGATCAACGATCTGTTGGTTGATACCAGACAGTGCATAATTCTTCAGTTTTGTCAGAATGGTCTGCTTATCAAAGTCAGAAATGTAGTCACCATTCTTTGGTTTGATGCTAATGACAACATTTCCAAATTGTGGAGGATCTAATTCCTCTCCGCCGACAACAGATACCGACTCAGTGTTAGGATAAACGAGTTGAATGATCGCTTCATAGTCACGAGCAGTGACTGCACGGTACTGTGAAGAGTAAATTCTTGGTGCAAAGTACTTAATTGAGTCAACACTCTCAATATCACCACCATTTGAGGCACTATTAACAGTAGTAACGTTAATTGTGTTGGTTGGTACTACTGTATTATTGAGATTATCTAAGAATCGACCAGAAAATGCGAAACTTGCTGCTCCATTTCCTTCAGTGCCGTCAGTAACGATGTATGAAACGGTAATTACAGCACCATTTTCTAATTTTTTGCCAAAATATCCGTCACCAAACAAGAGTTCGTACTTTTCATCCTGAACTTCTTGTAAAAGATAGATCTCAGAGTTGGCATTGATGTTGAGAATGTTATCAACTAACGAATATTCCTTACCAAGACCACTTTCACCAACTCCTCTTACATTTACAACGATTGTAGAGGTGTCAATGAACGAATTATTGAGAATAAAGCGCTGATCGAGTGAACCATCAACAGTAAAAGTATTTCTTAAGAACGTTCCTTGGTAGATATTGATGTCAGAAAATGTTGCAGTGCCGTCACTGACAGTAGTTGTGATATTTTCTGGCGATGAGAAGATATAATTCGACTGATTCGTTGTTCCTACACACACTAAACCCGCTTCTAAGGTCAGTGTTGGCGTTGTTGCGTCTGTTTCTACACTAAAACTTACAGTTGCCTTAGAGGCGCTTCTAGAACGAGGTACATAACCAATATTTCTTGCCAAAGAAACGACGTTTTCTCTCAAAGTTGCCGAATCCAGGAAGGATTCATTGACAACCATGTTCGAGTTGAACGCTGTTATGTACGTATTATACGCTAGAGTGTCGATTAAGACAGAAAAGTTAGACCCCTCAAAGTCAAAATCCGTGAAATTTGAGTTTGCACGGAGATAATCCTTGATGGACGCCTTTATTTGGTCAAAATCGAGGTTGGTAAACTTAGTAAAAGGCATTGTTTATCTGGTTGCCTCTAGTAAAAATGTAAATTCTTGTGTTGGAATCTCTTGACCGATGATATCAAAGTAAATTGTGACCTCAAAAGTGTTATTATCAGGTTGTGGATTGACCTCTACCTGTAAATTTTCAACTCTTGGTTCAAAATTTTCTACTGTTGTTGTAATTTGCTCTTCAATTTCTGCTGCAGTACCAAAATCAACGAAATCAAACAGACTAGAACGTACATCAGATCCCAAAAGAGAGTTAAAATAACGCTCAGTTGGGATAGTTTCTACTAAATTACGTACAGATCTACTGATTGCATTCGCATTTTTCAGTACAGGCAGGTCTTTCGTCACTGGATGTGGATCAAAAGACAAACTAATGTCCTTAAATGCTCTTGATATCCGTGTGACTGCCATGTGTCAAGAAGTTTTCTTGACATTATTTATATTTACTTCCAAGGGTTTCCGTAATTTGGCTCTGTACCATACTCCCAATCATCATAATCATCGTCATTTCTAATCTTCTCATGAAGTTGTGATTGCTTCTTCAAGTCATGAGTCTTCTCATAGTCCATAATCTCTTGAAGAAACTGCTTCTTCTCTTCATGTACGTTGATTTTTTGCATAGAACCATAGTCTGAGATGAGACGATTCGTGCCCCACATCTCCTTCATATAGTCCTCATCCCTATCTACAGGTGAATTACCCATTTTTTAGCTCCTGTTTTATAAAAAACAGAACTTTTAGAGGGGTTGCTATCCCTTATCATTATTTATTTTCATGAAAAAAGGGGGCATATACCCCCCTCCTTGACTATCATCCTTTACCTTGACCGCGATACTTCTTTCGCGCTTTATTGCGAGAAGTCGCCGCGTACTTCGTATTCATACCTGCTCCTTGACGAGTTTTCTTCGGAGCACCCTCCACATAACCGCCACCCTTACGTATAGCCATAATCAATACCTCTTAGTAATTTTAGTCTCAAGATCTTGTGGTCTTGGAAAACCTGTCTGATAAAACTCTATCGACAGGTCCTCCATCATATCAAAATACTCAGTCTCCGTCAAGTTCTTATGTAAAACTTTGTTCTTGTGGAGAATCGTATATACCTCTGTCATTATATCAGATAACTCTTGTCTTCTCGTGACCGACTCTGATACGTGGATCACACCAAATCTCAAAACCTGCTGCGATTGCATCCAGACAGAAACTTACATCTTCTCCACACATATCCTGAACCTCTCCAGATTCAAAGACTTGCATCTTTGGTGCAAACCATGGATACTTAATCTCTTCGTGCTCGAAGACTCCATGCTTAATCATTAACCAACCAAATCCTGCATAGTCAACAGTAAATGGCTTCTTACGTCGTGACATCGTTTCCAGTGTCTCATGATTCATAACACCACCATTGTTTCGGAAGTCATCCTCCTCCATCCAGTGTGCTACTGAGGTCGTTTGCCCGTCTTCCGTACAATACCAACCACTTGCAATATCCTTATCCATCAGAATTAACTGATAGAACTTCTCCGTATTAAACACAATATCACTATCAATCCACAATTGATAATCATACTTCAACTTACCGTTCCAGGGAATCTGATCAGGTCCACGCAAGACATTCGCTCCAAGACACTTGCATCTTGCAAAGTTTACCATGGAAGAATAGTCTTGACTAATCTGAATACTTCCCCCTGCCTGTACGATGTCAAAACACAATTGTACGAAATTTTTCAGATACGTGTAGGAAACTCCACGCCCTGGGAGACAGAATACAATGGACTTCCCACGGATCATCTCCCGTGCTTTGTCATAATCCCACTCCGTCTCTGAATCCTTCGAGTTCGGTGCAGGTGCCTTTGCTTTTACAGTAAATCCTTTAGCCATAAGAATGTGTTGTTACTCAACTATCATACAATAATTTATGAAGGCAGTCAACCCTTCGGATTGTGCATCAACCCTTCACTTCCGTAATCATAATAGACTCTCCGTCAACCTCCATATTGACCTCCGTGCCCTCATACCACCCAAACTCACTCATTACCCACTCAGGTAACGTCACATAATACTCCCCAGTTACAGGGTCAACCTCTACAGTCGTTAAATTTTCTCCGGGATTTTTTTGCATTGCAGGTATTTGAGTTTGCTTTTTTGTTTTATATAGATCTGTCGATCGTAACACTTTATAGCTTAGAGGGACCCATGGGTTTTATATAACGCGCCCCGACGGCGACGCCCCCACAACGGGGGCACTGCCGAAGCACGAACACATAAGGCGGAGGGGGGTGTCCCCCCTGAGACCTCAGACGTTGAAGCGGTCAACCCCGTTGGCGGTATTGTAGTCTTTCAACATACCCTTGAGAACCTTACCCATACGGTCAAACGACTTAACGATGGTGTCGTTGGCGTTGTCCATAAAGACTATCTGACCATGAAGACCCATAGCGGAGGCGATGGGGTCGTTACGGTGAGACGCCATACCAACGGCGGCACGGTGACGGTCAAAGACCTTAACTTGACCATCGTCGGAGTAAGAGGAAAGATACTCCTCAAGCACGGGGAAGATTTCCTCTTCAGTGAAGGGGATACGCTCAGTCTTACCCTGAAGGGCGATGGCGTCTTCAATGAGGCGCTTACCCTTACGGAACATAAGGCGGTCCTCACGGTCCAGGTTTGCCAGACCAAACCCCTCAACATAGGAGAGGTTTTCCTGATAGAACTCAATGGCGGTGAGTTGGTCGGCGGTCAGAGCAGTCATGAGTCTTTAGGAGTGTGGAAGGTCCGTTGCCTCCCGATGTATGTAAGATAAAGCATTTCGGGGGGCAGGTCAATACCCCCGGACCAGTGCCTCAGGTGTCACACCAGCATGATGCCATCAACGAAAGGCACCGTCTGCCAGGTCTTAGCGGCGGTGTCATACTGACGGACAAACCATTCGCCTGCTTTCTGAAAGACGCCCTCACCTTCCACGGCGTGAGCGGTGCAGATGGCGTTTAGGCGGGACTTAGTGGTAGGGGTCTGATAACCACCGTCAAAGAGTTGAACGAAGTTCTCACCGATGCGGGCGATCAGGTTGCCATGGAGGAAGACCTCAGACTCACCCTCAGGGTTCAGAGTAACCTGAGTGTTTGCCATCGCCCACGTGGCGTTGTCGGTGATGGCGGCGTTCATCAGGGTTTCGATCTTA
>Ga0255772_10001071_pt1 | contig 27196 bp, 21 predicted proteins | sample 071ome_34_FD_179970 | JGI IMG/M metagenome (GOLD analysis project Ga0255772, IMG submission 179970) | Coastal salt marsh microbial communities from the Groves Creek Marsh, Skidaway Island, Georgia - 071411BT metaG (version 2) | ecosystem: Environmental > Aquatic > Marine > Intertidal zone >...
GAACGGGGTCGAAACCAGCAACAGGGCCAGCAGCGTCAGCACCGCCACCGAAACCACCTGAAGCACCAGCAGCGTTACCGCTGTTGGTTGGGGTTTCCATCAGGTTGATACCTGAGTTAAATGCAGACTCCTCGCGGAGGAACTTTTCTTGGTTTTCGAGCAGGACAGCGGTTACAGCTCTTCTGTGATTATCCTTGATGGGATCAAGGCCTTCATAGTCGAGAAGTGGACTCCACTTTTCCTGCAGATGTTCGGATTGGAACATTTGCTTTTACCTCTTGTTTGTTTGAATGTTAATGTTAAGTTCAGGACTTTCTGAATGCGCCCAGTGATCTGAGGTATGCATCCATGCTGTTGCTGTTAGGAGCAACAGTTGTGTCAACACCCTCGGAGAGTGTTTGTGGGGCTTCAGACTTGGCAGCTGGGGTGGTTCTGGCGAAGTATGACTCCTTCAGAGTTTCCAGCTTTTCACGATATTCTTCTTCACTTTCAAACTCAACACTTTCGGCAAGTGAAGCGAGCTTCTCTTTCTGAGTGGCAGCAAGGCCTTCAGAAATCTCATCGAGGATAGAATCAGCGGTTGATTCAGCGAGACGCTTGTTCAGTCCGATGTTCTTCTCAATCTGCTCGTTGAGTTTTTCTTCCATATCATCAAGTTTTTCTACCATGCTCTCAAGCACATCATATTTGTCTTCAGGGATAGTTACATAATGTTCTTCAAAAAGACCCTTCATTCCAGCAAGGAATGATTCGGTCATCTCGGTCTTAAGACCGTGCTCGATGGCGAGTTCGTTCTCGGTCATCCACTCTTCAGCGACGTATTCGAGATACGAATCAACGCGCTCAACCAGGGCAACCTTCATAGCAGCAACCTCTTCTTGAAGTTGTTGCTCGGCAGCCAGTTGAAGTGCTTCTTCGATTTCTTGAGCTTTGGCATTCAGAGCGGCTTCGAAAACAACCTTAGCCTTTTCTCTGAACTCTTCGGAGAGATCTTCGCCACCGAGGAGAGCGTTGACATCCTCTTCGATGTCATACTCAGCAACGACTTCTTCTTCAGCTTGCTCTTCAGCAACAACCTCTTGATCTTCCAGAACTTCTTCGGTCTCTTCGCCGTAGGTGTTCTTTTTAGAAGTGTCGATAGGATCGGCAGGTTTAGCGCCTTTGTTTACCACGTCGTGCACCGTCTTGATCTTTGGTTCTTTGAGTTTTGCTGAATCGTTATCTGGCTTATAGTTCTCTGGAGTAGGACCACCCAGGTCTTCGTAAGAAGCCGAAAGTCCTTCACCAGCGTTAGCCAGTTTGCCTTGAGCCTCAGCGGGCTTGGCGTTTGCGTTCACAGCAGTTTTGGATTGCTCCATTTCTTGTAAATCTCCGCGAGACATTTTAAACTCCGATAAGCTCGTATACTTAATCTTTATTTATTTATAAATCCAGACTTTACAGTGAGTTCAGGAAGTTGTTGAACAGGTCCAACTTCTTCTCATCAAGCTGCTTCTGGGTGACAAGAGTGTTGATTTGCTTGTAGGTTTTCTTTGCGAGGTTTTCGCGCAGAATTCCACCATCCCAAACCCACTCTTTACCTTCCATAATTCCCTCAACAAAAGCATCGGGAGCAGAAGGATCTGCTACAATATCAGCAGCAGTTGAGAGCATAAAGTCATCACCAACGATGTTGACTCCCTCACGGGTTGGTTTCAGTGAACCAATTCCTCTTGAGGAAACTCCCAGTTTTACACCTTCACTGATAAGTGATTCAGCAATCTTACCCATTGGGGTCGAAAGAATCTTTGCCTTACCAATGAAGTTAGAACCGTTCTCTTTCAGAGAAACGATCTTGTGTGAAACACGGTCAAGGTTGACGGTTGGACCATCGGGGTGACCGAGTTCTCCAAGTGCTCTACCTGACTGAACGTGGTTCTCGTTGTATCTCTGGACTTCTCTTCTCAGAGTTTCCATTGGATACATTCTTCCGTTTCTGTTCTTGAGGTCACCCTGCAGGAAGATGCCTTCGATGAACATGGACTTTTTACCGTTCTTTTCTTCAACGATAAAATCGACCGATTCGATTTCTTCTCTGATTAGTTTCATGGTGCCTCAGGAATCTTGAACTTGTTGAATAAAGGCTGTGCCTGTTCCAGAATTTGTTACCACAGAAACCTTGATTGATTTTCTCAAGGTTGCTGATACCCCATTGAACACAGTTGTTACAGATGCAGAATCATAGGAAACTACGCATCTTGTGTTGTAATAACCACCAACATTGGAGGTGTTATTAATAGATGCAATCTGTTGGTGCTCAAAGTCCAGATCACTTTGTCCATCAACCGTCAGTGAAACATATTCACCAACAGCAAAAGGACAACCAGTTCCTTCGGGGAAGTCAATCGTCGTGGTTGCACCAGTGGTAATTCCGACAACTCTTTGTGATTGAACAGGACCGATACTAATCGTTTCGGGTTCTCCTGTCGTTACATAGTAGTCAAGTGCAGTCGCAACTGGATCTCCTCCAATTTTGACGTGCACACCAGCACCTTCGGCAGCAACACGAATTGCATCTGATTGTTGTGCAATCGCAATCGATGTTGAAGCGGTTCCGCTAGTTGAAAGTGTGGTATTTACACCAACTGGTTTTAGGGCAGCCATTATTCAGATAACAATATTCTTATCTAGTTATTTATTCTTCTTCTGTTTCAGCACTGAGATCTACGTCGGTTTCGAACTCAACGGGTTCATCCGAATCGTCGAGATCTACATCAGAACCGTCGTCGAAAACCGAAGCAGCAACTTCTGGTCGAATTGCTTCGATCTTTTCTGCGCTCTTTGCAAAAAGAATATCTTTGATTTGGTCACTAATTTGTGCTGATGAGGGATCATCCTGCACCAGCAAATTCATAAGGTCGTCCATCGCAGGCATTGTAAAAAGTAATAATCTACAGTCTTATTTAGATCTCACCACCAGGGGGATTTTTGGGTGAGGGAGTTTCTGTTGCTTCTGGTGCTTCAGGTTCCAGAGGTGCTCCACCAGATCCCATGGCATCAGGAACACCACCAACTGCACCAGGTTGACCAGGTGCTTCACCTGGAAGTTCAGCAGGAGCATTGGGGTCAGGAATGACACCTTCTGCAATCTCTTTTTCGATGAGATAATCCTGTTCCAGAATCTCTTCGTCAGTCTGACGGAGAATCTGTCTTCTGACGTAATCTTGTGAGTAATACTTACCGATGTAAGGTTCAGCTTGAGACACAAGGTTCAGTCTCCCTTCCATCAACTCCGCATCTTTGAGTTCAGCGAAGTGATTATCATAAAGGAAGTCATACTGAATGTGATCTGCCATCACCTCCCAATCTTCGGGAGTGCAGATGTTCTTCAGAAGAAGTTGAGTTCTCAGCATATCCTGGAACATCTGAGAGAATCTCTTTCTCAGTCTTCCAACAAACTTGGAGAACTTGACTTCATCTCTCAGGATTTCAGAAGAACGACCCAGTGAGAAACCACCTTCCCCTTCGATTCTTGTCTCAGGAACATTCAGTGCTCTGTAAAGTTTTCTTTGGAAGTATTGAATGTCAGTAATTTCACCAAGGTTCTGACCACCAGGCAGTGTGGTAATCTCAGTACCACGACCACCTTCACGTCTTGGAAGCCAGAAGTCTTCCATCATTGACATGAATTTCTTGTCGTCACGAATCTCACCAGTGTTGGCATCATAAACCAACTTGTTTCGGTAACGCATCATGACATCACGAAGGTATTGTTCTGCCTTCATCTTGGGCAGATTACCAACGTCAATGTAGAAGATGCGACGTTCTGGTGCTCTTGACAGACGATAGATGACGAGGGAGTCCTCAATCATCATCAACTGGTTCAGTGGTTTGATTGCCTTGTGCATCCAAGACAACGTTGATCCCTTGTTTCTGTCAACCAGACCAGAGGTACAATATGTGACAGAATCACGAGTCATTCTGATTGCTTTAGTGGGTGCCGCGCTATAACCAGTATTGACTGGTCCACCATCATAAGTACCTGGATTGTAGATGAAGTATTCTTCAATATCAGGGAAGTCATAATTTGCAGGGTTTGTCGAACCTGCTGCTCTTTCCAATGACTGAACGCTATCCTTTCCTTTCTTTTTCAGTTGACGCATATAACGCATCTTAGATGCGTCAATGTATCTCAGTTCTTGAATCCCATCCTGAGGTCTCTTTTGGTCAATGACTTTGTTATAGTACAGTCTTCCGTCGATGTACCAGTTACGGAAGATTTCGTGTGCTTTCTTATCAAAGTCGAGAAGTTCAAGAATGTATCTGAACTCTTCTCTAATTTTCTTTTTGATTGAATCGCTTGCCTTCAGGTTTGACAGTTCGATTGATACAGGACTGTCATTTGTATCAGCAACGATTGCTTCATTCACAATGTCTTCAATTGCGCTGTCACACTCAGGATAAAGCGACATGCTGCGATAACGACGAATCAAATCGTTCTCGTTTTTGTAGACACCTTCGATGTCCACATACGAACCAAAGAACCCCGAACTGACGTAGTGTTCAGAACCATCTAAGTTATTAGGTGGAACTGGACTAACTACGCCAGGTGGAGTCCTTTCGCTATCTTCAATTGAGAAACCAAATAATCTCGCAGCCATTATTAGAAACTAGACTCTTTTGTCTAGTTATTTATCAACGAATCAGAACCTCTCCAGCGTTGGTTCCGCTAGACTGTTGTGATTCACCAACTGAGAAGTACTGAACCTGGAAGGTTACTTGGAATTCTTCGATGGCATTGGTTTGGTCATAATTGAGATCAATGGCACTGATTTCAGTTGGGAAGATGTCATAGAACTTGTAAGTTCTCAGAACAGCAGACTCACCACCATCATTGTTGGTTGAGAATGTTGTTGCGCCCCTTCCGAGTTGCTGAACATAAGCATCAGTCATGTAAGAGGTTGGGTTAGAAACGCCAGTGGCATCATCCAACTTGCTCAGTACATTTGACCATCTTTCGAAGGCAGTTCTCAGTTTGAAGTCTTCGTCGTTGATGACGGTAACAACCCAAGGTGCGAAGGTTCTGTCTCCAGCAACCTTAAGGTTTCTTCCTCTAAAAGGAACAGAGATTTCAGAAACTGTGGAAGCAGGCAGTTGCGCTGCTTTACACAGGAATTTGAAAACACCGTTCTCGCCGTCATCTCCACTTCCCCAAGCATCAACAACGGATGCTGGGAACGAAGGGATTGAAACTTCGAACAGATTGGGGCGGGCTGCACCACCCGCCAGTTTAGATTTGAATTGTGAGAGTGTTCTGGTCTCAGCCATTGTTAGGTCCTCCTATGTTTATGTAGTAATGATCAAACAGTTCCAACAACTTCTTCGAAGGCAACGCCAGTGCGGGTTGCGACGAAGGTCAAGGTGACGTAGTTGATAGACTTGGTTGGTTTCAGATAAATGTCTGCTCTGAATTCATTGTTGTCAATCACATCAGGAGTGTTATTAGTTTCATCACAAACAACCAAGAAGTCGTAGATGCCTCTCTTCGCTTGAACGTCGCGGAGATAAGGTTCGACGATGTTGACGAAGTTGGACCTCGTGTTAACATCGTTGAGTTCGAACAGTTGTGCGTTAGCAGCACCCTCAAGTGCTTGCTCAACTGTCAGGAACAGGCGACGAACGTTGATTCTGTCGAAGGCAGAAGAGTAACCCAGGGCAGTCTTATCACCGAAGAGAACAATTCCTGTTCCTCTCTGGTTGATGATTGAGTTGACTCTTGCTGGATACAGCAGGTCTCTCTGTGCCTTATTGGGGTTGTAAGCGAGTTTGATGGCATTGTTCAGAACACCTCTTTGCTGACCAGCAGGTGAGAACCAGGGGTAAGCAAGGATGCCAGTTCTGACCATCAGACCAGCGGTGTCACCGTTACAAGGGATGTAACGGAACTCATTGTTGAAGCGATCGTAAGTGTACTTGTAACCGCTGTCAAACACTGCATAAGAAGAACTTGACAGAGGAGCGAAGTATCTCAGCAGGTTATTGGTTTGTGTTGTTGAGTTGGAAACGTTGACGATGTTTGCTCTGTGGGGCGAAACACAAGCGACACAATCCTTTCTTGATTCGGCAAGAGAGATGATGTAGTTCGCTTTTGCTTGAGAGGAGGACTCAGTTGTGAGACCAGGACCCATCATGATGAAGTCAACTGCTACTTCATCTTTGTTGTCGAAGTAACCGTAACCAGTTACCAGATCGCCCAGAGTGGCTTCCATGCCGCCACCTGCTTGATAATCAACACCACCACCGAGGGTGTAACTTACGTTACCGATGGCACTGAACTTGACACCTTGAGCGTCCTGACCCCAGAGACCTTCAGAAGTTGTGTACTTAGTGAAGTCGGTTGAGAAACCAGTTGCCAGAGGAGCAGTGCCCCAATAAGCGTCATCAGCAGATGATGGGTTGTGACCAGCAAAGATGTACTCGGATCCATTAGCGATGAAATCCTTGTAGTAAGTCTTGGTTGGAGCGTCTCCGTCAGCGGAAGCGTCAGCAGCCTTCGACAGATTCAGGTGTCTTTCCAGAATGTTACCCTGGATTCCAGTGACCTTACCAGTGTCATCATAAACAACAACGTGGATTCCATCACCGCCACCGTTTCTGCTGCTTGAGTAGTTGCTGCTTACAGGTTTTGGAGCGATGGACTTCCAATAAACTGTGGAGTTGGTCAGACCAAGTGTCTGCTGGTCGTACCAGTCGAGGATTGAAGCAGCAGTTGCTGTTCCAGTTGTGACTCCAGAGTTGTTGACCAGATTCAATGAATCGGATGCTTCGAAAGATTGACCTGGGTCGCTCTGACGATAATTGATTGGATAAGTTGTTCCAGCGGAAGAAACTCTTGCAACAATCTTAACGTCGATTGTTGAGTTTGAGTTGGTTGCGTCCGTTGTAACACCAGTGATGATGCCCTTCAGATAACCAGTGAAACCAGTGGTCGAACCAGCGCCAGGAACAACAACGTTTGACAGAGCTGCGGTTACACCGTAACCAATAACACCACCGATTGCACCTGGGTTGGTTGTTGCAATTCCGATTGTTTGGTCAGCAGCGTTGTCGATGACGCAAACTTTCAGGTCGGTTCCCCAGTTACCAGGGTTTCTTGCTGCGTAATACCAGGAAGTGTCAGTTGTATGGTTTTGTTCGTAATCGTCGTAGTTGTCAACTCTCAGAGAAGTAGTTGAAGCAATGCCGACACCAGCATTTGCGTTTGCCAGTGAACCACCACCGATTCTAACAACCTTCAGAACACCGCCGTAAGACAGGAACTCTGAACCTGTCATCCAGTATTCGTACTGACGGTCAGTCGAGATTGGTTGACCGAAGGTGTCGATGTACTGTTGCTGAGTGTTAATCTGTGTAACCTCGTTTACTGGACCCTGTGAAAAAGGACCAGCAATAGCACCAATATTATCAAGAACGTTTTCGGCTCTTCCGACTGTAAGATCAACTTCCCTGATTAGTACACCAGGAGATAATTGAGGAGTCGCCATGTTTTTCTCCCTAAAAGTTTCTCAGTTTATCTGATAATATTTAGAGATTTGGGTGTTTTCAGGGGGGAAATGGGTGGTGAACTGACTTACCAGTCAGGATATGACCAGTCTTGGAATGGATCTTTCTTTTTTCTCCTCTCAACAATCCTCTTTATGGTACACACCTTGCACTCATAAGAATAAGCGGAGGCATTCTTTCCCTTGGTTTTTCTTGTCTTATAAAACCCATCAATGAGGTTCTTGACTTCACCACAACAACGACATCTTCTGTCACTAAGTAATAGATGGTTTAAAGATAACTGGTCGTCGAGATCCATCAATACTTACCCCAGAGTTCCCATCCTCCTGCTGCTACTCCATACTCATCAAACGCATCAGATTTGGAAGCGTACCATCTGTCGCCATCATCAGACACAAAACTCTCAGCGTCCAGGCCATCAGAGATAAAACCAAAAGGAGCCATGTCCTGTTCAATTTGATTCTTTTGCTCGTCATAGAGTCTCTTCCTTACGTCTTGGTCAGTAAGTTCTTTAAAGTAATCTTGTGCAACCAACCACGCATAAATGACCAAACACATTGCCAAGTCATCATTACAACCATCCTCAGCCTCGAACGAACTGTTCTTCTGAATGAAGGTTGTCATCTCAGAGATAATGTCGATATCACAGAAGAGAAGTTTGTTCTCTTCAATCATTGTCTTGAGGTTGAGTGAACCAACCTTTTTCACAGTCTTGGACATCTTGACACCCAGTTGTGTCTTGTTTCCTGAGAAACCTTGTCCAACAACTTGACCTGCTCTGCCTCGCATTGAGCACATCAGCAGGTTTTGATACTCCAAGTCATACTGAAGAATGCTGGCAACTTGATCACCAACGTCATTCACTTCACAAAGAATGAATGCTTCATTGTAAGACTTTGCCACTTCGTAAATGACACTTGGGAACAACATTGGTTTGATGTTGTTGTCTCGGTACTTAGCAACGACTTTGTGTGGGAATGAAGTGATGTCAACCACAACAAAAGCAGAATAGTCACCACCAACACCCCTGGCAACGTCAACGGTTACAACGTAATCTCTGCCAGGTCTTGGTTTTTCATAAATGTCACAACTGTCATTCTTTTCGATTGGTTTCTCATAAACCAGTGACTTCAACTTGGAAGCAGAAATCAGTGTGTCAATCGAACCAAGAAACTCACACTCAAACTCAATCTTGAACTGTTGTTCAGATGTGTTCTTGATGGTCTGTTCTTTCCACTCATCGTCCCTTCCTGGGACTTCTGACCAGTGAACATCTGTTGGAACATATTCGTTTCTTCCCTTCTCCGCATCATACCACATGCGGTAGAAGTGGTTCATCCCGTGGGGGGTTGAGACGATGATGACTTTTGTGCTTTTACCAGAAGTAATAGTAGGATAAACAGAGGCAAAGAACGAGTCAGCAATGTGATTCGGGACGAACGCGAACTCGTCGAGAAAGAGGATGTTAAATGACATACCTCGGACAGCACTCGCAGATGTAGAAGCTGCCAATATCTTACTGCCATTTTCGAGTTCAATGTTTCCTTTGTTCCATACTAGCACGCCCTGTTGCATCCACTTGGGTAAGTTTTCATATGCTGTTGCAAGTCTTGCCAAAAGTTCTCTGGCAGTGGATGCTTTGTTTGCCAGGATACCAATGTTTACACTGTCATTGAAGATGGCATAATGCAACAAGTAGGACACCACAGTAGTGGACTTACCAGTCTGTCGTGGCATCTTACAGATGTTGAATCTGTTCTCGTGGAATCGTGTGATTAACTTCTCTTGGAAGTCATAAGTCCTGAATGGTTGCAAACCATGGTCCAGGGTCACAATCTGGACATAGTTCTGTGCAAAGTAAACAGGGTCATCCTTACACTTAATATATTCCTCAATCTGTTCTGAGGTAAATTCAATTTTAGTATTCGCTTTCTTAAGTAACGGATTACCTAAGTAGACATCATTATCTGGCATAATAATCTTAGAGTTACTTTATTTAACTGTAGGTGACAGCACTTCTTGCAATCGAAACATTACCTTTTTCAATAGAAGTTCCAGCACCAGTCAGAGTGATGTAAGTGTCAATGTTACTGTAACCAGAGTAATCAGCAAGGTTTCTATCTCTAAAGGTAGAGATGGAAACAACATCTGTTGTGGTGATACCTGCATTGTTAGCAATCCACAGGTCTCTGATTCTATATGGCCATCCAGCAATTTGATCGTCATCATTAGGAATTCCATCCAAACTATTAGTTGAGTCACCAAATGACAGAACAGGTTGTGATGTACTTCCAGAACTCTTCATATAGAGATATTGTGAGGTACCAGTGTGAACATGAGTGCCATTGATGAAGAGAAGATAATCATTCACAGAACGATCATAGTAAACTGCCACTGTTGAACCTGGAGGTGCAATCAGGTTGTTAGCATCATCTGTTTCTTGACTCCAACCTGCTTGGAAACCTGATGAAGAATTTCCTTGGAAGGTGTTATTACCATAGTTGTTAGAATTGAAATAAGAGGTTCCAATTCTATAACGTCTATAAGCAATGGTGTGCCAACCATCATCAACAGATTCTGGAGCAAGGATTTGAGATGGAGCTCCCATCAACCAGGGATCTTCCAGTGTGAAACCATAAGACCAATCATGACTGTCAATTCTAGTTCCAAAGTTGTCAAGTGTGGAATCACTTGGAATAATTCTCATATAGAATGCACCACCAATCCAACCACCATTGTATTGTCCAGTTGGTTGGTATCCAGATGTTGCTGAACCAATGCCTGCTTGAGTTCCAATACCAAGATTTGGTCCCCTCAAAGAGTTGAAGGTGCTTCCAATTGGTAATAGAACACCAGAATCTGTGGACCACATTGAACCAGAACCAACATCAGTTCCGTCAGTTGCATCTGATACACTGGTCCATCTACCAATACCATTCAATGCTCCAGCAGAACTATATCTAAATCCAATTAGAGCATTGTTGGTGTTATCATAGTAAAGTGCATGGTTTGTTGCATCATGCTGAACTGAATTATCCCTGTCAATGACATAGTTGACACCATCATTGGCAACAACACCACCACCTTCCAGAGCAACATACTGAGCATCCGTTACATCATCATCAAAAGTCAAAAGAGACTCAGCATCACCAAACATGGTGTCCATTGTAAGGGAGAATGTGTTAATTCCAACAGTTACTGGGAAACTATCAGACATTCCAAAAGGAGAAGCAGCTCTGATCTTTACTGTATAAGTCCCTGGAGATGCTTGAGACCCTCCACCAAGAGCACCAGTGGTATAATTAATACCAAGTCCTGTTATTCCACCATTATCTTCAAGAGCAAAAACTGCATTTGAATCATTAACTGATGCTGTATAACTAACTTGAGATCCCTCATTAATGGTGGTTGCATATCCCGCACTGGTGAAGACAATCTGTTTCAGATCCATCTTCAAATTTCTTACTGTAGCAATACCACCAGCAATTTCAACTGTATAACCCGCTCCTACAAAATTAACTAAGGTGACACCTGTTCCAACAACATAGGATGTTTCTCCTGTAGTTGCTGCAAATCCAATTGCAAGAGATCCACTTCCTCCACTAATACCAGTAAGATTGGAACCATCACCATAATAGGATGTGGCACTTACAATACCAGCAACATTCAAAGTTGCTGTTGGGATAGTTGAACCAATTCCAACTCTGTTGTTGTCAATGTCAGACGTAATATTATTATCAGCAACCAAGTTCGCCGCTAAGCGACTTCTATTGACACTCATCTTTCAGAGACACTTTTTTATTATTTATCCACCTGGGTTGTTATTGTTATCATCATTATCGGGCATAAAAAATTACCTACTAACTTCTTCCCAGTCCATTGCGGCATAAACATCTTCACTACTTGATATTGGAGATGCTGCAATAACAAGTGTAAGTTCGTAAGGAGTTCCAGTTAAACCATTTCTTTCTAACTGGAACTTGAATAGTGCTTCCTTAAGAATATCAACATTTGGAGAACCTTGATTTGCTGAATTGAAAAATCCAGATGCCAATATTCTACCTCCAGTTATGCCAGTTCCATCCAGTTTGTACTCAACCGCACTATCGGCACCTGCACTGACCCAAGTTCCTCCAGTAGTAGTTCCTGATGCTCTTACCTGCCAATTATAACTGATGCCATTATTAACTCCCATCAAAGAAAGAGCAGTCAAGATTACAATAGCATCTAAACGATTTGGAGATGATTTCAATCTTACACTAATTACTGGATAAAAAGTTCCAGCAACGGTCATGCTATATGGTGATGTAATTGGTGTTCCTACAGCTTGCTGTAATCCACGCAACTCATAACCACCTTCAGAAATTACAGTGGAACAAACTTGTTTGAGAGTGCTGCTACTTGTGGTAATACCTGTATTGGTAATCTCATATCTTAGAGGAAGTGATGCTGTTGTAATATAAGTTGATTCAATTAAGTTTGCGTGGTGGAATGAATGGCAATGAATCATTACTCCATTAATTACAAATCCCATTCTGACTGTACCAAGTCCTAACCACTCAATATCCATCCAAAAAATTTGTGCTTTGGATTTATCTAAAGTAATTCCAGAAACTCCAGTACCATCCAACTTATCAACATTCCAATCTTCTTGTGCTACTCTTCTTTCAGTGCCAGTAGATAAACTTCTCTCAACAAAATATGCTGTTGTATCATCAATCTCAAAATACATTCCATTATCAGCACCAAAATATCCAATTCTTTGTCTTAGATTTTCTTTTGGGGGCTCTGGGACAAATGTATTTAAAGTAAGTAAGGATTTGCCTGGTTGGTATGAAAATACTTTTGTAGTCTCTCTAATTACTGAATCACCACTTTCAGTTCCAATTCCGATATTGATTAAACCTTGAGAAGTTACAATTCCAACTGTAGAGGCACTACCTACAATCAAATTCTCCCAAAGATTATTGTCTCTATATCTGTGAGAACTATCAAATAGAGTAAGAGGTTGAGATATTCTCATCCTCCCAAAAGCATCTCCCCCTACAGCCCCAGTACCAGCAACACCACAGTTACCGATGTTGCCGTATCTATCGGCACACATGATAACTTCATGAAGTGTTCTTTCTTGGTTTAGATAATCTTGTTCATTTTTATTCCACTGAGCCATAATTTAAACCCAATCTAACTTTGCAGGATGATACCTTTTGTCTCCTGTAACTTTCATTGACTTCTCTGAAGTCTCAGTTACATAAATCTGTTGAACGATTGCACCAGGATAATCATCCTGAAGAAACTCAGCAAGTTGATTCTTGGAAGGAACTCCAGTCTCACTTACCATTGAAATTCTGTGAATGTTTCCTTGGTAAACAATGTCAGCAGAAAACTCCTCACCAACCTTTTGTTGTGTGGTGTCAGAGTTGATAATGAGAGTCTCAACGTTTTGGATGTTGACACTCTCTTGAATGAATTGTTCGAAACTTTTCATACTAGCAGTTCCACTTACGGAGTGACTTGTTGATTCTTGAATCTGGATCGTTTGCTGTCTTAGCAGATGTCAGTTTTTTCTTCATTCCCTTCATTCTTGAACAGAATGACTTTCTTCTGTTTGCTGCCTTTGAACCTTTCTTCAGTTTGGAAGGTTCAGTTGTAACAGCAGTCTTCAGTTTGGAACCAGGATTTGCTCTTCTGTAAGAATCAACACCCTTTTGATTCAGACCACCTTCGGGATTCTTACCTTCTTTTCTTTGCCAAGCTGGTGTTCCCTCTTCAAGTTCAACTTCTTCGTCAAACTTAGAGTAAGTGTCACCACCAGATCCAGCATTGAAGTAAGAATCACCCTGACCAACAGCAGTCTCAGTGTAAGCGGAGACTCTTGCACCAGGATAAACCTTATCAACTGCTGCAGTGACTTCTGCTTTGGTTGGTTTGTTGGGTTGTGGGAAGAACATCTTTAGGTAATGGTACTTACCTCTCCACCCAAAAGTAACAATGTAAACGCTACCATACTGTGAGGGAAGTCTCATTCCTTCTGCCATTCCCTTCATTGGTTCTGGCTTGATGATGTCAACGACTTCAGCAAAAGTGTTTCCATCAGCATCTTCGATGGTTACACCTTCTTTCTTAACAGTAGGACGAGCAACGTCAGAAGTCTTATCCTTAGCGTGTCTCATCAGAGCAGCATAAGTCTTGATCTTCTTCTCTCTTGCCTTGATTGCTTTCTCTTTCTTAATTCTCTCCAGTTCCTCAGGAGACTTCTTAGTCAGGAAACCTTCTTCAACTTCAGTCTCTTCTTTCTTTTTCTTCTTATTGATAGCGTCTCTGGTCATTTTGGAACTCAAAGCACCAGCAGCTCCACTTGCCAGTCCACCGACTGCTCCCAGAGCAGCTGCAGTTCCGAGAGCGCCAGCAGTTAATGCTGCCTCAGAAGTTGTTGCTGGTTTCTTTTCTTGTTCTTTTTTCTTTTGTGCTAGTTTGGAAGCAACCACTCCAGCTGCTGCACCAAGACCAGCGGCTGCAGCACCACCCAAAGCAGCACCTGCTCCACCACCACCACTGTGAGTAACTTTATCTCCACTAAATGGCATTTTAATAGTTGGTTTGAGATCAATCAGGTTACCCCCCTTGAAGTCTCCCAGTTTTTCTTGAATTTCAGTCTCTTCTTTCATTCTTTCTCTTGTCTTACGGGGTCCGACACCCTTGTAAAGACGTGATGCTTGTGCTGCTTTTGATGCTGCACGAGATGTGTCACCAGCAACTGCTGCCTTTCTTCTCTCTTCATCTGCTTTTTGAGAAGCAGTCAGAGCGAGGTGCGAAGAAACTTCATCAATTTGAACTTCTTCTTTTTTGACGCAGTTTGGATATCTCTTTCCAAACATTGTCTTCATTCCTTTCTTCTCATATCCCTTCCAGCACTTCTCGTCGATGACTTCGACTTCGTAACCCTGGTTTCTAAGAACTTTGATTTGGAGGTCGGTCATTTCTGGAAGTTCCAGAAACTCCTTCATTCCTTCAAACTCTTCTTTGGTTGAGTTGCCCCAGTTGGATGCACCTTTCTTACGGCACTTAACCAGAGCACCTGAGGCATAAGCAGAAGGCCATACAGAATAACGAGACTTAACCTTATGGTAACAAGCATCCTTTGTGCCACTACCCTTACCTGGTTTGTCTTTCGCTTCGTTAATGTCCATGTCTTCAGTTCTGACGTTTGTTGGTTTTGCTCCACCACTCTTCTGTGGTTGATTGGGGTCCTGACGGTTCTTACGGCGGAATGCTGCCTGTTCCTCATCCTTGTCGAGGTTACGCTTCATCTTGGAAGAACCACACTTAGGAGTGGAAGTTTGTCCAGGTTGACGAGCACAGGGTTTACCAGCGTACTTGCCACCGAGTTGGACCCATCCCTTCTTACCATCGGAAGACTTGGATTTACCAAACCAATCACGAAGTCCTTGGTCACCAGATTTGGTTTCTTCCGAGTAAGAAGCAGCAGCATCCATGTTGTGGTCAGTGTCAGTGACTTTAGCTTGAACCCAAGCAGGAATGTTTTTCTCCTTGGTTCCAAGTTTCTTCTTCAGTTTCTTGGCGTTATCAATGGTCTTGTCAAGTTGTGACTGAGCCATTGAGACCTCATGGTCCTTCGCTTCTTTCATCTTCTTTTTGCGTCCCTGACAATGAGCTCTTTGTGAGAAACCTTTAGGGTTATCACAGTTGATAGACTTTTTGTATTTGTCTGACCAACCCATTAGAAAAAAAGAGCACTCTTTTTATTTATAAATCTCAGTCAAAGAAGAAGATTTGAATCAAACGAGAGTCATCTTTGTCATAACCAAAGTATTGTGATGCCTGATGAATGGCATGAGCATCCCAGATAACAAGACGATTGTAGATGTTTCCAACCACATCAACTTTCTCCCATGGAGTTGGGTCAAGGTGTTTCTTTTCCCACACCACTTCAGAACCATGTGTATCCACATGACGAATCCTTGTCTTCTTGTGAGCAATCAAAGAAGTTCCACACTCATAAGGTGCATCAGGAGTCAGGTAAATTGCACCTGCCCATCTTTGTGAGTCTGCATGATAAACAAGAGCATCTTCACAAGTGCAATATTGGAATCTTCCACACATCCCATGAGTTTCCATCCACTTGGTGATTTGGATTCCCATGATGGACTCAAATGCTTCTTTGGTTCCTGGGATTTCAAACTGGTCTTTTGTTCGTCTTCCTCTGTGATAATCACTAAACTCAAACTCTTGCTTCAGAGCAAAGTCCCTGATTGAATCTGGGTCATTGTAAAAATTATCAACGACCCAAAGTGTTGGACTTCGTTTGATAACTCTTGGTCCATTGACTTGATAAATCATGGTTCTCTTGCATTCTCACAGAAACGGCAAAGATTGAAGCACTTATTGTTCTCAGGGATCACATCTTCAAAATCTTGGTCGAGGAGGTTTCCAAGAATGTGTTCAAGTCCATAATCCATACAACACAGTGAGACATCACCATTGGGCAACATGATGTTGTGATAGAGTTCTTCCAGACAACCACAAGTCATTGGTTTCTCACCATGATAAACAGACTTGTACTCATCTTTTCTGTTGAGAAGTTCTGGTTTCATGATACTCTCACCTAACAGATTTCCTGCTCTGGACCACATTTGATAAGTGGGTGCTTCTGGGAAAATGTGTCTCACAGACTCATGAACTGTTCCCATACACATCAGAGTGAAGTTTGAAATCTCTGAGTGAATCTCACCAAACCTTTCAATGACTTTGATGTATCTGTCAGTGATTGGGTGTTTTGCTTTTCGTTCTTGGTCTGGTAAGTGAAGAACAAATCCACCATTAGGACCACCAGCAAAAGGAACATCCTTGATTCTTTCAAGGTCACTCAGACTCATTCCAATCCCTGTTGTGAACACAGAGATTGGGTGTCCTTGCTCATTGGCATAAAGAACCATGTCTGTGGTCTTTGGATTCAACCAAGGTTCTGTGAAACCAGCAAAGGTCACACGAATTTCCTTTGGCATCTTGTCAACTGCTTTCTTGAAGTTGTCAAGACTCAGGAACCTTTCACCCTTGTAAACCTTCTGAAGAGTTCTTTGTGGACAAAACACACAGTCAACCACACAACCATTCTTTGTGTCGATGGATGTTGTGAACTCCATTGTTGGAGCAATGGCATTCTCCCACTTTCTGACTGGTTTATCTGCCTTCAGAAACTTCAGATTGTTCATGATGGATTCTTTATGAATCTCATCAATGGCATCCCAGTGTTCGTTTCTGAGTTCTAAGAAATACTTTCGACTGTCATCACACAGTCCAGTGTGCCAGGATGACACTGCCCTCTCAAACAGAATCCCATACATTCCTGGATAATCAACATCCAATGGGAGAGGAGATGAGTCGAAGTTGGAATTCAATCCGATGGACGAAATCAAATAAGCGTCGTGATAATTCCCATCTCTTTCATAAAATCTTGAGAGAAGAAAATAACCTTCAGGTCTCTCTGGAAGGAGAGCAACCGCAGTCTGAAGCATTCCCTTGACAGAGTTGTTTCTGCATCCTTGAGAATCAAAACAACCAGATGCTGCCAACAAACAGGCATACATCAGTGTCTTGTCCTCTGTCCTCTCAGCAGTTCTGATGTAATAAGAGATGGCAGAAGCAGTCTGACCAATGGAGTGGTAATGTTTTGCCAACCACAGATTTACATCAGGGTTTTCTGGGTCATCAATAAACCTGACCAGTTGTGTGTTTAAATCAACCATTGTTCAACTCCGCATTGAGAACTTGTTCTTCGATCACCGACTCTGGGAACTTCAATAAGAACGCTGCGTTATCTTGGAAACCAAAAGTCAATAAGAAATCCGACCCCTGTTGTGCAAGACCAACTGCAAACTCAACATCTCCACCCATAATTGAGAAAGTGTCAGTCCATCTAATCAGATTGAAATCTCTGTCCCACAGGAGAATTCTGTGTTTATAAACAGCATCCTTTCTTTGTGTCTCACTCTTGAACAAATCAACTTCGTGAGTGAAAGCGATGTAATAATCCTTCCAAGGAATGACTTGAGATCCACCACGAGGATAACCAGACATTTCTCTCTTCTCAGAGATTTTGGCAAACTTGGATGTTCCATCCTCAGGGTTTACCACAACCAACTCTGTTGGATTGGACCACTTGATGAAGTGATAAGGTTTGTCCAGAACTGGCATCCAGTTCTTTTCACAATAACTGTTGGGATTTTCTGGAGGTTCGATCCTGATTTGTGTGGTTTGAACGACTTTATCTTCCTGAATGTCGATCTCACACAGTTCCATTCTTCCAATTCCTGTTGGGTCGAGGTCTCTCCTCACACCACAGGTAAACATCTTTCCTTCCCACTCAAACAAGCGAGCGTCTTCGAGTCCAACGAAGTCCCACAACTCCTTGTCTGGAAACTTGGAAGTGTCGATCTTATTATGACGAACAATTTCATAATTTTCATCCAACTCCAAATAATGATTCCACGTCCTCAGGTGAACATCATTTTCTGGGTGAATGTAAGTCAGTGGTCCGTAAGGATGCTGAAACAACTTCTTCTCTGAGTGGTAAAACGTGTAATTTACCGCTCGAAGGTTGACCAGAACCTTATCATTGTGAATATATACAGATGGGTTCATCAGTCCCAATCCACTGTTTTCCTCTGCAGGAATAATCAATGGATGAATTGACCCACCATATTGAAGACACAGTTTTGAGAAGTTGAAATCACTCATTACATAATTAAGTCACGTCTTATTTATTTCTGACTCAACTCCTTAATTGCCTGAATCAGTACCGCAATTATACCATTATAATTAACACTCTTTACACCGTCGGTTTCGGAAACCAACTCTGGAAGAACTTTCTCCAAGTCCTGAGCAATAACACCAAGGGAAGATTCTCCTGAGTCTTTCCAATCAAATCTCACACCTTCCAATTGATTAACAATCTCCAACGCACTCTTAACTGGTTGAATGTTTTCCTTTAAGTAAAGGTCAGAAGTTGCGTTGACGCTACCAGTAACAGTGATTCCAGAAGTAGTGGTTTCAAATTTCTTGGAGTTGTTGTAGTAGAGTGATACTGAACCATCAGGAGTAAATTGTGCTATTATTTCCGCAGCATTATTTTTTGTAATATTGACATTTACATCTGATTGTAACCAAATAGTATCATTAGGACTTCTAAAAATACTGTTGCTACCATCATTATAAATTAATAAATCATTATTGTCGCCAAGATATAATCCATCATTACTACCAAGAAATACATTTCCTTGGAATGTCGAAACACCAGAGACCACCATCCCACTTCTGGCAGTAATGAGACCAACCGAATCAATGTTAGTTACATCTTCATAAGTCAGAACACCAGCAACGTTTAGATTTCCACTAATTGCTGCATCACCTACAACGTCCAGTTTGACTGTGGGTTGATCTGTGCCGATACCAACACGATCATTGGAGATATCAACAAAGATATTATTTTGAGTAACTAAGTCAGCAGTCCTTCTTGGATATCCCATCTTGTGACTTTTTAACTATTTAGAGATTGTTTGATGAGATCAATCTCAGTTTGTTGTTCTTTGATTGCCTCAATCAGAACAGCAATGAGACCATTATAAGTTACGGTTTTCAGTCCCTCAGAGTTTGTCTGAACCAGTTCTGGGAGAACAGTTTCCAACTCTTGGGCGATAACACCGATGGATGGTTGATTGGAATTCTTCCAAGTGAACTTAACACCTTTCAACTGTTTTGCAAGAGAAACAGCATCTTGTAAACTTTCAATATTTTTCTTCAATGTCATATCTGAACCAGAATTCAAGTTTCCACCAACAGTCAAATCACCAGTGCTTGGATTAAAACTAAATGCGGTTGCTGATGTTCTGACACTTGCTGTTTGATTTGAACCAGCAGAAGCAACAAAAACTGGATAGAAGGTGCTGTTGGTTGTTACTGCTGTTGCATTAATTAATGTTTGAAGACCAGCAGTCCCTTGTGTGCCAAGAATACCTTGTGTGCCCTGTATGCCTTGAATGCCCTGTGTACCAGTGGTTCCCTGAGTTCCTGTAATGCCTTGAACACCCTGAGTTCCTGTGATTCCCTGAATTCCCTGAGTTCCATCAGTACCTTGTGTTCCGTTAGTACCCTGAGGACCAGCAGACTCAAAGGCAAGAATGTCAATGATATCACCAACACTTGCTCCAACATCAAGAACAACAGCAGTTCCACTGGTTGCTGTGTATTCATCTGGTGTCAAACGAACACCATTCAAGAACACATCGATATTTGAACCGTCTGTGTATGTTGCAGAGAAACTCGTTTGACCTGCTGTGGCAGTGTAGTTGTATTCGTCTCTGCTGTAACTGAAACCTTGGATACCCTGAATACCCTGAATGCCTTGAGTTCCAGTTGTACCTTGTGTACCAGTGGTTCCTTGAATTCCCTGAGTGCCTTGGATACCTTGAATACCTTGAGTACCATTAGTTCCCTGGGTTCCTGTAGTTCCTTGAGTTCCAGTTGTACCTTGAGAACCTGTAGTTCCTTGGGTGCCTTGTGCACCCTGAATTCCTTGAGTTCCTTGGGTTCCTTGAGTACCAGTAATTCCTTGGGTGCCTTGAGCACCTTGAATGCCTTGCGTACCTGTGATTCCCTGGATACCCTGAATCCCTTGAGTTCCCTGTGTACCAGTAGTTCCCTGAGTACCAGTGTCACCTTTTGTACCAGTTCTTGCAAAAGTGATGATTACATCTTCTGCATTGGTAAAGGAGGTCGCACCAGAAAGATAAGTAACAGTTACTTTATGGTAACCAGTTGCCTCAGTGTTAGTTCCACTGATTGTAAAGATAACAAAATCATTAGCATCAGTTCTATTTGAAATCCTGACGTGACCCTTGATAGTTGATGTGGAATCATCAATGGTTCTCAGGAATGCTTGAATGTCATTTCCACCATCATCGGTGTCATCAATGTACATCAATGTGGCAGAAGACAAATCTGCGTTATTAAATCTTACTTTGCCTTGTCCTGGGTCAGCATCTGTTGTCGTGGTGTCAAAAGTGAAGTCAAAGGTTGCACCACCGAAGTTACCATCGATACCTTGAGTTCCCTGAATGCCTTGCGTACCCGTGATTCCTTGAGTACCCTGAGTGCCTTGAGTGCCTTGAATTCCTTGGATTCCTTGAGTGCCCTGAGTTCCCTGGTCACCAGTTGTCCCCTGAGTTCCTTGGGTTCCCTGAATGCCTTGAGTGCCCTGAGTACCTTGAGTGCCAGTGATTCCTTGAGTTCCCTGTGTACCTTGTGTTCCCTGTGTTCCTTGGGTTCCAGTTGTACCTTGAGTTCCTGTGGTTCCTTGAGTTCCTTGGGTTCCCTGAGTACCTTGAGGACCAGCGGACTCAAAATGAGTGATATCGACAACATCACCGACTTGAGCACCTGTGGCAAGAACAACCGAAGTTCCGTTCGTCGCGGTGTAGTCAGCAGGTGACAAACGAACACCATTCAAATAAACATCAATGTAACCAACAGTGTAAGTTACAGAAAATGTGGTCTGCCCTGCAGTTGCTGTGAAGTTGGTGTCGGTTCTGCTATGACTGAAACCTTGAATACCTTGAATACCCTGGGTTCCAGTAATTCCTTGGGTTCCTTGTGTTCCCTGGATTCCCTGAATGCCCTGAGTTCCATCAGTACCCTGAGTTCCATCTGTTCCTTGGGTTCCAGTAATTCCTTGGGTTCCTTGTGTTCCCTGGATTCCCTGAATGCCCTGAGTTCCATCAGTACCTTGGGTTCCTGTAATTCCTTGAGTTCCTTGTGTTCCCTGAATTCCTTGAGTACCAGTTGTGCCCTGAGTACCAATGGTTCCTTGGATACCTTGGATGCCCTGGAGACCAGTGTCACCTTTGTCACCAGTTCTTGCAAAGGTGATAATTACATCTTCACTGTTGCTGAATGATGTTGAACCAGAAAGATAAGTACAAGGAATTTTGAAATATCCTGTTGCTTCTGTGCTTGCTCCATCAATGGTAAAGATGGCAAAGTCTGCAGAATCTGTTCTATTTGAAATTCTAAAGTGTCCTTTGATGGATGATGAAGAATCATCAATGGTTCTCAAATATGCCTGAATATCATCAGAACCATCATCAACATCATCAATGAACATCTGGGTTGCAGATGACAGGTTGGCATTATCAAATTTTACATTACCTGCACCAGGGTCTGTGTCTGAAATGTTAGTGGAGAAAGTGTAGTCAAATGTTGCTCCACCAAAGTTACCATCAACACCTTGGATGCCCTGAATACCTTGAGTTCCCTGAGTTCCCTGTGTACCAGTGATTCCTTGGGTTCCCTGTGTACCTTGAGTTCCAGTGATACCTTGAATGCCTTGAGTACCAGTGATTCCTTGAATGCCCTGGGTTCCCTGAGTGCCTTGAGTACCAGTGGTTCCTTGAGTGCCAATAGTTCCTTGAGTGCCTTGAGTTCCCTGGGTTCCAGTTGTACCTTGTGTTCCCTGAGTTCCTTGGGTACCCGTAATTCCTTGGGTGCCCTGAATTCCTTGAACACCTTGAGTTCCCTTGTCTCCAACTAAGGAGATGGACATAAAGACTTCATCACCATTGGATACAGACCAAAAATCTCTATCGACGTAGACAATATCTAAAGTTCTCCAAGAACCATTATCAGTTTGTCCAGTAACATAAAACTTAGCCTGTTTTGACGGATCATCTGCCTTCCTAAGGGTACAAAGTGCTTTATTTGTAGAGGTAGAATCTGTAAGAGTGTCTAAAACTGATGGGACACCAAGACTATCTGCACTTGTTTCACTTACATAAGCTTCATAAGAACTACCAATACTTCCAGTTGTCCAATCAATACTAAATCTAAAATCTCCTGATCCTGGGTCTGCCTCAGTTGTAGATGAATCAAAGTTGTACTTAATTCCGTATGAATTAAGTCCCTCAGTGCCTTGGACACCCTGAGTTCCTTGGATGCCTTGGATACCTTGAATACCTTGAGTTCCTGTAGTTCCCTGGGTTCCTACAGTTCCCTGAGTTCCTTGAATTCCCTGAATTCCCTGAGTGCCTTGTGTGCCAATGGTTCCTTGAGTTCCTTGTATTCCTTGAATGCCTTGGGTGCCAGTGGTTCCTTGAGTACCCTGAGCACCTTGAATACCCTGAATGCCCTGGAGACCAGTGTCACCCTTGGTTCCTGTTCTGGCAAAGGTAATGATTACGTCTTCTGTGTTACTAAATGAGGTTGCTCCTGACAGATGAGTAACAGTGACTTTGTGATAACCAGTTGCTTCTGTGTTGGTTCCACTGATTGTGAAGATGGCAAAATCGTTGGAGTTAGTTCTGTTTGAAACTCTAACGTGACCCTTGATGGTTGAAGTTGAGTCATCAATGGTTCTCAGGAATGCCTCAATGTTATTACCACCATCATCTTCATCGTCAATGAACATCGTCGTGGCAGACGACAAATCAGCATTATCAAATCTTACCTTTCCTTGACCTGGGTCCGCATCAGTAGTTGTTGTGTCAAAGGTGTAATCAAAAGTAGCACCACCAAAGTTACCATCAACACCTTGAATACCCTGAACACCTTGAGTTCCCTGAGTTCCCTGTGTACCAATGGTTCCTTGGGTTCCTTGTGTGCCTTGAATGCCCTGGGTTCCTTGTGTGCCTTGAATGCCCTGGGTTCCTTGTGTTCCAGTGATGCCTTGGATGCCTTGAGTACCAGTGGTTCCCTGGGCACCAACACCCATAATAAATTCAATCAGGTCAACAACATCACCAGCAGTTGCTCCAACATCAAGAACAACTGAAGTTCCATTGGTTGCTGTGTATTGATCTGCTGAAAGTCTGATACCGTTTAGATAGACTTCAATGTAACCAACTTCATAATCAAAAGCAAAGGTTGTCTGTCCTTCTGTTGCTGTGTAGAATGCTGTGTCTTTTGCTGGAGTTCCTTCGCCAGCAAGACCCTGAACACCCTGAACACCTTGGATACCCTGTGCCGCAATGTCGGAAGCGTCTGTACCTTGAATGCCTTGAATGCCCTGAGTTCCTGTAGTTCCCTGGGTTCCTACAGTTCCCTGAGTACCATCAGTACCCTGAGTTCCTTGAATTCCTTGTGTACCCTGTATGCCTTGGATTCCCTGAATGCCTTGTGTACCAATGGTTCCTTGAGTACCAATAGTTCCTTGAGTGCCTTGAGTTCCCTGGGTTCCAGTTGTACCTTGTGTTCCCTGAGTTCCCTGAGTACCAGTTGTACCCTGAGGTCCAGCAGACTCAAAGTAAGTGATGTCAACAACATCTCCTGCTTGAGCACCAGAAGCAAGAACAACTGCTGTTCCACTGGTTGCAGTGTAGTCTGCAGGAGACAGACGAACACCATTGAGGTAAACGTCTAAGTCTGATCCATCTGCATAAGTTGCTGCAAATGATGTTTGCCCTGCTGTTGCAGTGTAATTACTTTCATCCCTTGTAAAACTTGTTCCCTGAACACCTTGAATGCCCTGAGCACCAGTTGTGCCTTGTGTTCCTTGAACAGAAGGTTTCCACTCAACTCCACTTCCAGTTGAGGTGAGGACAGAGGCAGCAGCGCCTACTCCATTATTGTTGTCATAGATGGCACCACGGAATCTCGCTGCACCATCAACATCTAATTGTTGTGTTGGGGAATCTGTACCCAGACCGAGATTCCCTTGAGTAAAGAAAGCGTTATAACTATCCGTTCCTGCCCCAACTCTGATGGGGTTTACTGCAATAACTGTTACACCTGCACCTACATCTTTGGACGCGTAGAGATGTCCATCATAGGTGTTAAGGGCAACTTCGCCCAATGGCAGTTGTGCTGGTGTTGGAATCTTTCCAGCAACAGCCGACCTCTTTAGCTTAATCTTAGGATCTGCCATTTTTTAGATGTCTATGAAGTCATTTCATCTGTATATACAGATGTTTTTAATATTTAGGTAAAGTTACCTCCGCTCACTTCTGATTTAGAAGTTCTTTTTGGTTTTTCTTCCTTTGCCTCCAACTCCTCAATTCTCTTATTGAGAAGTTCAATTTGTTGTCTGTATTTCAGTTCTCTTGCTTCTAAAGCAATGACTTGGTTGAGGAATTCAGATGTCTTTCCCTGGTACACAAACATCAAATTCTTATAATCTTGTTCTTCCATAAAAAAAGAGGGGTCAATGACCCCTCTATTTAGTGTCTAAGTCAGACTCAGAATGTACCGCCGTCGATTGTTGCGTTGGTGATTACAATGTCACTTCCGCTACATCCGATGACTTCTCTTGTGGAAGCACATCCGCTGACATACAACGAAGCGATTTCCAGAGTACCACCAGTGTTGTTGGTCAGGACACCCGAAGACTCACTAACGTCTGCCGAAACAACAACTCTCGATGTGCTGTCATCCCAGTAAACAGCAGCCTTCTTAGCGGAGTCTGTGTAATAGTTAAACAGAACACCGATGTCTTTGTTCAGGTCCGAAGAAGGAGCAGAACCATCAACAAATCCCAGGTCGAGGAGTTGGTCCTCAATGGTTGTTGTGGTTGTGTTGACTTGAGTTGTAGAACCGTTAACGTAAAGGTTACCAGCAACAGTCAGGTTCTGTGAGAGAGCAACAGCACCAGTTGAATCGGTGATGGTGATCGCAGCAGTTCCATCATTTGCCTTAACAGCAGATGCTTGAACTGTTGGAGTTGTCAGTGAAGTTGTAACTGTAACAGCAGCAGGAAGACCAACTGTCAGAGTTTGACCAGAAGCAGATGTCTCAATCTCATTCGCTGTACCAGCAATGGTCAGAGATTGTGAATCCAGGTCAACAGCACCAGTTCCAGAATCACCAGCAAAGTCAAGGTCTTGTGCTGTTACTTGTGAATCAACGTAAGCCTTGATGGACTGTTGAGTTGCCAGAGCATCTGCTCTATCAGAGGTCAGGTCATCCTCATCAAGAATGGCAGTAACTGCAACACCTGCAAGAGTGAATGTGGTAGCAGTCAGACCACCACCAACAACAACGTTGTCAGGAAGACCAACAGTTACAGTTCCATTTGATCTTGAAACTTCAACTTCACTTGTAGTTCCATTGACTGTAAGAACAGCACCATTAGTGCTATCTGCCAGAGTTACAGCACCTGAGGTAACTGAGAAGTCACCCGAGTCGAATGAAGCAATACCTTTGTTGGAGTCAGAAGCGTCTTCACCAGCAACCGTGATGGTTGTTCCAGAGTGAGTGACATCAACACCCTCACCACCGTTAATGGTGAAACCGTGGGAGGAAGGTGTCAGAGCACCACTATCGGTGGTTACTGACTTAACAACAGCGTCGTTCAGTGAAACAGCACCACTGGAAACACCGAAGTCGTTACTGTCGAACGAAGCAACACCCTTATTTGAAGTCGAAGCGTCTTCAGCAGCAATGGTGATGGTGTTATCGGACACTGTGGTGTCAACACCTTCTCCACCTGTAAAGGTCAGTGTTTCTCCAGTATTGAAAGTGTCATTGGAACCACTATCTGCAGCAATGGTGAAACTTGATGCTGCAGGAGCAGAGAATGAAAGGTTACCAGAACCATCGGTGACGAGAACATTACCATTAGAACCATCGGTTCCAGGCATTGTATAAGTTACAATGCCAGAAAGACTATCTGGTGATTTGAGTGTGATGAAATTGGTGCCGTTAGACGTACCTTCAACCAGGTTGACTCCACTGCCAGTGGAAGTCCCATTCACGGTCCAATATCTGCCTGAACCAACGAATTGATTATTGGCAGTTGTTGAGTCAATACCTACATAAAGATCATAACTATCGGTTGTAAAACCAGGTTCTCCCGCTCTTAAACCAGGGAGATCGGCAAGTACGCCCCTTTTAAACTGAATTACAGGAGCTGCCATTACTTTACGTTTCTATAGTAACTATAGAACTATTTAGTTTAAAACGAACCTGCGTCGTAGTTTCTGTTTTCAATATCGCCTACATCAATCTGTTCTTCGATTTGATCGATGAAAGTATCGGGGAAAGCATCACCATCATTGTCTGTTGTTGCTGAAGAAACCAAATCATCTGGTGAAACCAAATCAAATCTTCCAAGAGAATGATTATATCTCAAAAGATATTTTGTTGTTGCGCGAGCAAGTGATCCTTGTTGGTTATTTACAAACCCAAGACGAGTACTGTTTCGAAAAGTCATGAGAAGGGACCTCCATCAACGTCTCCTAAGTTTGTATCACCAAGGTCAATCTGTGCTTCAATCTGAGTGATGAACTCATCTGAGAGGTTTCCGTCTTCTGAAGACCTTCCAAGAATAGTGTCAGCATCGACCAGAACAAATTTACCAGTGTCGTTATCCCAAGAGACTACTTTTCCATCTGCTCCTGCATTTAGAGTTCCAAAATCCGCATCAGTGGCATCTTGGAGTTCTCTGACTGGTTTAGTCGATTGGACCTTTGCAGTACCTGTAACTTTTCTAGTGACTGAAGATGATGCGCTTGATCCCCTTCTAATAACTGACATGAGTTTAGGTCGAAATGCCTGCTGTTACCAGTGCTTGTCCTTCAACCATTCTCGAAACCACATCACTTGCTGATGTTAGATAAACATCGTAATAATATCTTCCAGGTTTCAGAGT
>Ga0255772_10001072_pt1 | contig 27196 bp, 45 predicted proteins | sample 071ome_34_FD_179970 | JGI IMG/M metagenome (GOLD analysis project Ga0255772, IMG submission 179970) | Coastal salt marsh microbial communities from the Groves Creek Marsh, Skidaway Island, Georgia - 071411BT metaG (version 2) | ecosystem: Environmental > Aquatic > Marine > Intertidal zone >...
GCAGATTGGAATGCCGCCGCAAGTTGCCACGCAGAATATAGACAAGCAGTTCGCAAAGCGGAACTTGCTGAACTAAGAGACTTTCTCAAACACAATCCACGTTATAGAGTACCAGGCCAAAGCTTAAATAGTTGCTTCGGAAAACCTCGTGAAATGCCATTTGAAAATGCAGGCATAGAAATTTCTGGAGTTGGTATGAGAGCATGGGTGAATTACAAAGATACAATTCCAGCTGGGTGTTATGAAACTGCGCCATGGGATAATAGAAAGGAAAACAAATGAAAGCCGGTAAAGTATGGGGAATGACAGAACAATTAGAAATGAATGGTGTTTTGGAATTTCATAGAATTGAAATGAATAAAGGCGGTGTTTGTTCTAAGCATTGTCATGAATTTAAATGGAATGGATTTTATGTTGAAGAAGGACGTATGCTTATTCGTGTATGGCAAAACGATTACGATCTAGTTGATGAAACTATTCTAGAACCAGGACAATATACAAAGGTCAAACCGGGTGTTTATCATCAGTTTGAATGTCTAGAAGATGGTGTTGCCTTTGAATTGTATTGGGCTGAATTTAATCATAATGATATTAAAAGAGAAACAGTAGGTCACGCATGAAAGTTGGACTAACCGCATCAACATTTGATCTCTTACATGCAGGTCATATCGCAATGTTAAGAGAAGCGAAAGAAAATTGTGATTATCTTATCTGCGCTTTGCAAGTAGATCCGTCAGTTGATCGACCAGATAAAAACCAACCTATTCAAACTATTGTTGAAAGATATACGCAACTTGCAGCAGTAAAATATGTTGATGAGATCATTGTTTATTGTACAGAACCTGATTTACTTGATATAATAAACATGTATCCTATTGATGTACGTATCCTAGGGGATGAATATAAAGATAAAGATTTCACTGGTAAAGACGAATGTCGCCGAAGAAATATTCAACTTTACTTCAACAAGAGAGATCATAGATTTTCTTCTTCTGGTTTACGTGAAAGAGTATTTGAAAGAGAGTTACAAAAACATGATTCAACATAGCGTAAAAGATATTCGTGAATATTTTAAAAGCGAATTAGCTGATGAAGCGTTTACTATTGATAAAACTGGTCAAAAAACAATTGAATTAATTGGTGCAAGTTTTCTTGCTGATGAGGAAGCGATCTTTGGTATACCAAACACTGATTATATTACTCAAGAAATCTTGTGGTATGAAAGCGAATCAACAAATATTCAAGATATTTACGGTGAACTAAGACCTCCTCCCGCAGCATGGTTATACTCAGCAAATTCTCATGGTGAAATTAATTCAAATTATGGCCACTTAATTTTTTCTGATAAGTACTTTAATCAATACGGCATGGTTCTTGATGAACTGTTAGCAAACCCTGACGGTCGCCGCGCATCAATGATTTATCAAAGACCTTCAATTTGGATGGAATTTAGCGAACATGGAAAATCAGATTTTATTTGTACTAACGCTGTCACTTACTACATTCGTGATGGTTTACTTCATTGTGTAGTTCAAATGAGATCGAACGATGTTGTGTTTGGTTATAAAAATGATTATGCATGGCAATTACATGTTATGAAAAAGTTATGTTGGGATTTTAATAATCTTGATAGATATGATAATGGTAGAGTAATTGATCCTGGCATGATGATTTGGCAGGTACAAAATCTTCACGTTTATGAAAGACACTTTAATTTGGTGAAATAATGAGTAATCTTATACTTATCACAGATATTCTAGAAACAAAACTTCGTAAAGAAAAAGAATTAGAATATTATCAAGCTGAATTAGAAAAGCTACAACAAAAAATGTTTTTTATAAAAAAAGATATCGACATCACTAATCTAATTATAGACATGATAGAAAAAGAAAAAGTTTATGATATTCAACAAAACATGATTGGAAAAGATAGTGAGTAAATGGGATGTTCGTTACTTAAATCTTGCTAAGGAAGTAAGCACTTGGTCTAAAGACCCATCATCTAAAATAGGCGCTGTTGCTGTTGGATCAAAAGGTCAAGTATTATCACAAGGCTATAACGGATTTCCTAGAGGCATTTTTGATGGAGGTGCTAGACTAAATGATAGAGAAATTAAGTACAAATATATTGTACACGCTGAACAAAACTTAATTTATAACGCTACATATAATGGTGTTTCTCTTGATGGCGCAACACTATATGTAACTGGTTTACCAGTATGTTCTGAATGTGCTAAAGGTGTAATACAGGTTGGAATTAAACGAGTAGTTATGCCGGAACAAGAAATTAAAGAACATTGGAAAGAATCTTGGAACTATTCAAAAGTATTTTTTCATGAAGCTGGAGTAAAATATGATTTTGTTAACATCAATCTTAAATAACAAAGTGTTATAGAATTTTGGAAAAAATAGTTTACAAAGCTATTATTTTATGATAGAATATAGTTATAAAATCATAAATACATATGCGTAATTAAGGATAATTATATGACTAGAATTGCAATCGTCCTCGGTCGTGGAACTGAAGGATGTGGAGTAACTCAGTGCGCTATTCAAATGCAAAAGGTTACAGATGCAGATATTTTTTCTGCTTATGATAAAAAGTGGGGTCGTGCTAAAGGATTAGAGATCCAAGAAAAACAATTTATGATGGGCACTGAATGGGAGATTACTGCAGATGTTATTAATAATAACTATGATTTAGTAGTTATTTATTCTGTTCCATCTAAAGGACATCCTCAAGATTGCCAAGATAATTTTATCCCGTTCCTTCAACGTCTAAAAATTCGTAAAGCATTTATTAATGTTGACCATAAAGCAGCATCCATTGCACGTAATGCTAATCTAAAAGAAGTGTGTGAAAATGTTGATGTGATTATGACGCATAGCATGGAAAATGATTTCTGTAAATTCATGCGTAAAAATAAAATTCAAACCCCGCTTACAAAGATGGGTTTAGGATTTGATTATGACGGTCATCGTCAAAAGTACTGGCGTCCTATTGAAGAACAACAAGATAATGTGGTACGTTGGATTGGCCGCACAGCAATGTGGAAAGGTCCAAGTCTTATGATTGATTTCCACCAAGACGCTTTGATGGAGAATGGATTCATCACAGTACTAGAAGGATTAGAAGCTTCAATTCAATATCCTCTTGTTTTGTATCGTGATAATAAAGCTGAAAAGCCTATAGATCGTCGTATTGTAGAAAATTATTTCCGACCAGAAAAACAATTTAATGAAGTCAAGTTTACACCTGACTTATATGGTAAAGAAGAAGTAAACAAAGGTGCTTATCTTTATCCACAATATATTAATGATGAAGCAATGATGCGTATGGCTCGTTCAGCCTTTGGCTCAGATCTTTATCATTTAAAAGCAGAAACATATGGAAATAATATTGAGAACTGCCATGCTGAGTGTATCGCATCAGGTACAGTTCCATTGTTCCATAAACATTTCTGTGATAACGTAATTCACCCAGTACAGGGTGATCCTATTAGTCAATGCAAAAACTCTGGCACTATTGGTGTTGACTATACTAACTTTGAAGAGTGCCAACAACTTATGATTAAACTTAAAAATGATCCTGCGATGAGAGATGATTGGAGAGAGATGGCATTTGAATTTTGGAAGCAACACTCAGACGGTGAGACAGTTGTGAACGAAATTGTTGATCTCGCTTTGAACACTACTAGCAACCAACCACAAGGACTCGAGGAATTTTTCGGATGAAAATTTTAATTACTGGCCAAGCCGGCATGATAGGCTTCCACTCTGCTAAACACTTTGCTTCAAAAGGGCATACTGTTGTCGGAGTAGATAACTTTAACGATTATTACGATGTTAGTTTAAAAAATGAACGAGCTCGTATTCTACAAGATGATTATGGCGTAGAAACTATTTACTGTGATATTCAAGATAATAAAATTAAAGAACATAAAATGTTACAAGATGTAGATGTTATGCTTCATCTTGCGGCATATGCTAATCCAAGACATGCTCTTGAAGAACCACAACCATATATTGATACTAACATTACTGGTACTCAAAGATTGATTGAAGCAGCTGAGGAATATGATGTTCCAGTTGTATACGCTTCAAGTTCATGTGTTATGCATGGTCAGCCATTGCCTTGGAATGAGCATGATAGACCAGATATGCAAAACAACCCATATGGTTGGTCTAAACGAGCAAATGAGTGTCAGTTTGGACACTCACGATTAAGCCGATCAGCCGGCCTGCGTTTCTTTACTGTGTATGGACCGTATGGTCGTCCAGACATGGCTTTATTTAAATTCACTGATGGTATCGTAAATAATGAGCCAATCACACTTTATAATTTTGGTGATATGAAACGTGATTTTACCTATGTACAAGACATTGTAAATGGTATAGAATTAGTAGTAGATAAAGCAGTGAACGACAATGATTCTTGGCATGAGATTTACAATATTGGATATGGCCAACAAGTAGATTTGCTCGAGTTTGTAAATGAAATTGAAGCAAATCTTGATCGTAAAGCAGAACGTATTTTGGCTCCTAAACACCCTGCAGATGTCCCTGAGACGTGGTCTGACACTACTAAATTACAAGCGTTAGGTTACAAACCTACAACTTCTGTAAAAGAAGGAGTACGTGAATTTGTGACTTGGTACAAAGGTTATTATGGAGTTAACTAATGAAGATGACAATTGTTGGCCACGGATTTGTTGGCAAAGCTGTGGATTATGGATTCAGCAGTGCAGTAAAACAAATCGTGGATCCGATCTATGGTGTTTCACTATCAGATATTAAATTAAATGAAGACGTTACATTTGTATGTGTACCAACGCCTATGGGTGAAAACGGTGAGATTGATTGTTCAATTGTGGTTGACACTGTTAATGAGCTATCACAAAGACAATCAGGTATTATTGTTATTAAGTCAACAGTAACACCTGATGTTATTGATACTCTAACAAGTGGAAGCTGTCGTAATCGTATCGTCTATAATCCTGAGTTCCTTACAGAAAAGAATGCATGTGAAGATTTTGTAAACCCAAAAATGCATATTTTTGGTGGATACAAAGAAGCAACTGAAAGGTTAGAAGAGATATATAATCAATATAGCTTATGCAAACCTTGTCCAGTTCATCATATGTCAGCTACAGATGCTAGCTTTGTTAAGTATGGAATCAACTGTTTCTTAGCAACAAAGGTTTTGTGGTTCAATCAATTCTACGATGTAGTAGATAATTTTGGAGGCAACTTTGGACATATTATTAATGCAATCAGCGGTGATCCTCGTATTGGTGGGAGCCATACTCGTGTACCTGGCTTTGACGGTAAGCGGGGTTACGGAGGCGCCTGTTTTCCAAAAGACACTTCAGCGTTTGCGAACTTTGCTGAAACGTTTTCAGTTTTGGAAAAAGTAATCGATGTCAATAATGAATATCGTAAAGAATATGATAAAGACGAACGTGAACTAGCTCAGAACGTGAAATATGGTTAATTACGCAAGCATAGTTCCACTTATTGGTGGGGAAACAATAGCAATGAACAATGTATTCGGGAAACGTCCCGAGTACATCTTATCTTACACGGACTTTGAAGCGAATGATAGGCAACTTCTTAATTACTATGATAATAGCGTTCCTTATCTTAAACTTGATATGGGGCATGTTGCACCTCATAGTGTGGATGTTGTCAACACTGTTTGCCCTTGTGCTGGTTTGTCTTCCCTTTCTCCTAGCAGCAGCTCTGATAGCAGCACTAATGACTGGATGGTTAAATCCGCACACTATGTCATTGAACAAGTTAGGCCAACAGTATTCTGGGGAGAGAATGCACCAAGATTAGCAAGTAAAATGGGAGAAAAGGTTGTAGCTCAATTAAGAGATCTTGCTCGTAATAATGGATACACTTTTAGCATTTATAAAACTAAGTCTATTCTTCATGGTTTAAGTCAAGTTAGAGATCGTACTTTTTATTTCTTTTGGAAAGGTAACCATGTTCCAGTATTTGAATATTATAATAGACCTCATGAAAAAATTGAGGACACTATTCGTAATGCTGCTACTAATGAACTTGACGAAATGTTTGAACTTCGTGCTAATGAAAAGATTCCGTCTAAAGAACCTTTTTATGAATATGTTTTAGAAGAAATACATGGAGGAATATCTCATATGGATTTCTTTAATATGATTGAGAAGACTACTAATCCTTTGCACTATATTGAAGACAAAGGAATCAATTATCACGATGTTGCAAAGTGGATGGATTCAAAAGGATACGAAAATCATGCACGTAAGTGTCGTAGAATGGGAGATAAATTAAAAGCAGGTGGAAACATCATGCGGAAGACTACAGAAATTGGTAAGAATTTTATTGGCGCGTTTGTTGGCCACTTTCCAATTGAACTTACACACCCAGATCAAGATCGTTACATTAATGTACGTGAAGCATTATCAATTATGAAAATGCCAAAAGATTTCCAGCTTATTGGTGGAAAGAAAAATGTTAATATGATTTGTCAAAATGTTCCTGTTACTACAGCAATGGACATGGCAGAAAACGTAAAAGACTTTTTAAGTGGAGATTGTAAAACTATTGAATCTCAATTTGCTATACAAGATAATAAAACAAAAAAATTCTGGTCAGAACCAGCACCATCAACACTTGAAGCGTTTTTTTAGTTTACAATCAATATATTATATGGTAGAATATATCCATAACAAAGGAGACAGTTATGTCAATTATGGACAAACTTAAAAAGAATTCTAAGTTAAAAAACACAGAAATTCTTTCGGAATCAAAATTCTTTACTGAAAAAGATATGGTTCCAACCGACGTGCCAATGGTAAACGTGGCATTGTCTGGCTCCGTGGATGGCGGACTTACACCCGGACTTACAGTCTTAGCGGGTCCATCCAAACATTTTAAAACCTCATTTGCTTTGCTTATGGCTGGAGCATATATGAGAAAATATCCTGATTCAGTAATGTTATTTTATGATTCTGAATTTGGTTCACCTCAAGCTTACTTTGAACAATTTGAAATTGATACATCACGTGTTCTTCATACACCAATTACAAATGTAGAAGAATTAAAATTTGATATGATTGGTCAGCTTGAAAACCTTGACCGTGGAGATAAGGTAATTGTTGTCATTGATAGTATTGGTAACCTTGCTTCGAAAAAAGAAATGGAAGACGCACTGAATGAAAAATCAGTTGCAGACATGTCTCGAGCAAAAGCATTAAAAGGTTTATTCCGTATGGCTACACCATATCTTGCAATGAAGGATATTCCTATGCTTGCGGTCAACCATACTTACAAAGAGATTGGTTTATTCCCTAAAGATATTGTTGGCGGTGGTACAGGCATTTATTATTCTGCTGACAACATTTGGATTCTAGGTAGACAACAAGATAAAAAAGGTACAGAAATCCAAGGCTATCACTTTGTTATTAATGTTGAGAAGAGTAGATATGTTAAAGAAAAGTCTAAAATTCCTATTACTGTTTCCTGGGACGGTGGTGTTCGCAGTTATTCTGGCCTGCTTGACGTGGCTCTTGCTGGTGGGTACGTTGTTAAGCCTTCCAATGGCTGGTATGCAACGGTTGATATGGAGACAGGTGAAATTGGTGGCAAGGTTAGGTATGATCAAACTTTAGAACACGAATTTTGGGAACCAGTTTTTGCAAATACTGATTTTAAAGAGTTTGTAAAAAAGCAATATTCAATTGGCCACAAAGAACAAGTATCAATGGATGAGATTGTAATTGAAGATGTTTAAAGAAAATACAGATTATGAATTTGTTCCAGCACCTAACACTGATGATGAAGCATGGTGTGTTAGAATTTTAACAGGACAATTTACTGAAACAGTCGTGCAATATGGCACTATTCGATTTAATGAAAATGATATTAATGAAGATGGAATGGAGATGTCTTTTAATTTTGATGTTATTGAAACTCCAGATCCAGAAGCATTTCCTGAAAATCCAGTATTACAAGAAGTTGTAGGTGATTTGCTTCTTCAAATTATCGAAAACGCTATAAGTAATAATGAATTAGTTTCAAAGGAAGTTGATGTCGACTAATATCGAACAAACAATTATTAAAAATATCATTACTAATGAAGAATTTATGAGAAAAGTCTTGCCGTTCATTCGGCCAGACTATTTTGAAGGTACATACCAAAAACTATTTAAAGAAGTTGGAAAGTTTGTAGGAAAATACAATAAGCTTCCAACAAGTGAATCATTTAAAATTGAATTAGATCAAAGTGATTCATTTAATGAAGAGCAATATCGTCACGCTGTTGAAATCATACCTCAACTTTTTGATGGTGAGACTGTAGACCAACAATGGTTGCTTGATACAACTGAAAAGTGGTGCCAAGATAGAGCATTATATAATGCCGTAATGGAATCAATCACAATTATTGATGGCAAACACCAGAACTTAACGAAAAATGCCTTACCGGATATACTTACGAAAGCGCTCGGAGTCTCGTTCGACACGAACATTGGTCACGACTATATTGAAAACTTTGAAGAGCGATATGAATTCTACCACCGAGACGAAGAAAGACTTCCTTTTGACCTTGACTATTTTAACAAAATTACGAAGGGAGGTCTCCCGAATAAAACTCTTAATATTTGCCTTGCTGGTACTGGGGTTGGTAAATCTTTGTTTATGTGTCATTGTGCTGCTTCAAATCTAGCAGATGGTAAAAACGTTTTATACCTTACAATGGAAATGGCAGAAGAACGTATAGCTGAACGTATTGATGCTAACTTACTTGATTTACCAATAGATCAAATCGCGAATTTAAGTAAAGATATGTTTGCAGATCGTGTACATGGACTATCAAAACGCACAAATGGTAAACTTATTATTAAAGAATATCCAACTGGCCAGGCCAATGCAGCACACTTCAGGTCACTGCTCAATGAGCTTAAATTAAAACGATCATTTGAACCACACATTATTTACATTGATTATCTAAATATCTGCGCTTCAAGTAGAATGAAAGGTATGGGAGGATCTATTAACTCTTATAACTATATTAAAGCTATTGCTGAAGAAATTCGTGGCTTGGCTGTAGAATTTGATGTCCCTATTGTCTCAGCAACACAAACTACACGTTCTGGTTATGGAAATTCAGACGTAGGTTTAGAAGATACATCTGAATCATTTGGATTACCAGCAACAGCTGATCTTATGTTTGCGTTGATTTCAACTGAAGAACTTGAAGGTATGGGTCAGATTGCTGTTAAACAATTAAAAAATAGATACAATGATCCAACATATAAAAAGAGATTTGTAATAGGAGTAGACCGATCTAAAATGAAACTATACGATGTGAATGAAGGTGAACAAACTTTAATTGATGACACACCAACATTTGATAAAACTGAAATTGGAAATAAATTCGAAGGATTTAAACTATGAATAGAAACTATAAGAAAACCAGCATTGGTCGTAGAAACATTAAAACATCTTCTATGAATAAAAGCAAACGTCGTAGTTATAAAAAATATCGTGGCCAGGGAAAATCTTAATGCATGCACGTCTCATCTCATACTCACAACCTTTTCCCCATATACACTCAGGTGAACCAGGAATCATGGGCCTCGACAACATCCAAGATCTCATCGCGTATTGTGCCCGTGTCTCCAACCCAAAGAACCAAGCTAACACCAAGACAACGGGAAAGCTACTTGACTACCTCATCGAACACAAGCACTGGTCACCGTTCGAAATGGCATCAGCCTGCATCGAAATCGAAACAACAAGAGATATTGCAAGACAACTCCTCCGTCATAGATCATTCTCATTCCAAGAGTTTTCTCAGCGGTATGCTGACATCCGCGATCTTGATGATTCTGTTGTAATTCGTAAAGCGCGTTTGCAGGATCCAAAGAATCGTCAAAATAGCATTATCCATGATGACGTAAGTCTACATCAGTCATGGGAAACACATCAGCGTTTAGTATGGAACGCTGCAATGAAAGCATATAATTGGGCAATTGAAAATGGAATCGCAAAAGAACAAGCAAGAGCAGTGCTCCCTGAAGGGAACACACCATCAAGACTATACGTCAATGGGACTATTCGAAGTTGGATTCACTACATTGAACTTCGTTCAGCAAACGGAACACAGCTTGAGCATATGGAACTCGCGAAAGCCGTGGCCGAAGCTATAGCTAGAATTTATCCTAAGGTTAAAGATTTTGTGGAGGATTAAATGGGAAGAAAACTAAGTACGTATTATTCTGAAATTGGTAAAGGCTATTGTGAAGTTCATATGGACTTTAAAGAAGAAATGGCATACATCAAATATTTTGATAATAACGGCAAGATGTTTTTTATTGAAGATTTTCCAGAAAAATCTATTCATTATGTAAATGATGCAGCTGAAAACTGGTGCATAGGCATAAAAAAATTAGAAAATATTGCATAAAATGGTTTACAATTGAAAAGAAATGTGGTAGTATAATTACAAGATAAAGGGTTATAAATACCAATGAAACGAATTGTAACTATAGCAAGTGGAATGTTAACTATGGCTGGACTTGGAACATTAGTTGTTGCATCGATGATGTCTTTACCTGAATTGGATCCAAAGGAACATGAGTGTTTAGCTTTAAACATTTACCATGAAGCTAGAGGAGAAAGAGTAGAAGGCCAGATTGGTGTTGCTCACGTAACATTAAATCGTGTTAATCATGAATCATGGCCTAATACTATTTGTGAAGTTGTTTATCAGAATAAACAATTTAGCTGGACTCATACCATTAAAGATCACACTCCGAATGAAGATAAATCATGGCAAAAAGCTAAAGTTATAGCCAGAGATGTTATGATTGGTAACGTTACAGATCCAACACATGGTGCTGAATTTTATCATGCTAACTATGTGAATCCGTATTGGGCAGATTCATATAACTTGACAAAGGTGATTGGGAATCATTTGTTCTATAGCATAGATTGATGATATACATGTATGTTACTCCTTGCGTGTCAGTATGTAAGATAGATAAAGAAACACGAACATGTTTAGGTTGTAAACGTACTATAGATGAAATTACACAATGGACTTCATACACAGATAATGAACGTATGGAAATAATGAAGAGATTAGGTTATGGCAAAAGAACACGAAATAGACGTAGTAGTAGATCTAAAAACTAACACATTTGAATTGGCAAATAAAATAGATTATAAGTTTAATGAAGGAGCTCTAATTGAAGAGTTCAAAGCATATATTGATAGCACATATGGTCAACACTATGCTAAAGATAAATTTCAAGCAACTGAATTTATTATTGACGGAGGTCATGGCACTGGCTTTTGTATCGGTAACGTATTGAAGTACGCACAACGTTACGGTAAAAAAGGTACTCGTGCAGATGCCCGTAAAGACTTAATGAAAGTGTTACACTATGCTTTGATTCAGTTATATGTTCATGACGAAGAGCTGTAACAAAAAAGTCACACTTAAATAAAATCAGTTTAGCCTATTTACATTTTTGCGTAAATGTGGTTAAATATACTCGTGGACGTTATAACGTTTATATGGACTCCGGGGCGGTACCGGACGCCTCCACCATAAACACATTTAGATAAGTGTGTTTTTATGGGGGCGAAATAGGTTTCGACATATGGGCCAGTCTACAAAACACAAATGCAAACGATAACTTTGCACCATCTGGTTTTGCTCTAGCAGCATAAACACAGGGAGCTGGCCACTTGCTTAGCAACAGAAAAGTGGCACTTTAATTTTTTAAACAAGGGAAAATAAAATGAAAATCGCAGCAATCGCAGCAGCAGCACTTATTACAACAACAGCCGCAGTATCAGCAGCAGAAATCGGCGCAACAGGCATTTCAATTGGCGCGGAACTAGAAAATCGTTACAATGTAGACACTGAAACAATGACATCAACATTGACACCAGGTCTTGGCTATGACATCGCTGGTTTTGGCGTTTCTGCCGAAATGGACTTCGTTCTATACAACGATGAGTTCACACTAAACAATGATGAACTACCAACTCTAGACTTAGGTGTAGAATATGGTCTAGGTCTTATGGGTCTAACATCAACAGCATTTGTTGAAACAGGCTACAACTTTGAGACAGAAGACATGTCAGACGTAGAAGTTGGCATTAGCTTTAAGTTCTAATTACTATATAAATAAAGTATATCGGGTCGTTCCGTAATGGACGCGCGGGGAGCCACGGTTAGCTCCCCTTTTTATAAGGAGAACTGATATGCTATTTACTGCAGCAATAATGCTGTGCTTACAAGACGAACCTCATACATATGAAAATTGTCAAATAATAAACGCAGAATGGAAATATCCCAGTGAAGAAATTTGTTGGGCAGCTATAAATGGAAAATTAGCTACAATGGTTAATGCTCCAGAACTAATGAGAAAATATAAAGTTACTGATGCAAAATGCATTTCTTGGATTGAGAAAAAACAAGAATTATAAATAGATATTATCTGATTGATTGACTGTTTACTTTGTTATTAAAATAATATGTTAACATAATAACGAGGTATAATATGTTAAAAAAACTAGGATTACTAGTAACATTGATTTTTGTTGCTAATTTATCGTTTGCTCAAGAGGAAGCAGCGACTACTACAGATAACACAATAGTTACAGAAAACTATAATGAGAGTGTTATTGATTCAAATACTAATTCAAATACTAAAGTTGAATCACCTCCACCATCTGCAATATCACCATCAATTAACACGTCCAATTCTGACTTATGTACAGTTGGAGTTGCTGGTGCTGTGCAAACACAAATTTTAGGTATCTCAGCGGGTAAAACTGTAAGAGATATGAATTGTGAAAAATTAAAAAATGCAAAAACTTTATACGATATGGGTATGAAGGTTGCAGCAGTGTCTGTAATGTGTCAAGATGAAAGAGTCTTTGATGCTATGATGAATGCTGGTACACCTTGTCCATATGATGGATTAATTGGAAGTGAAGCAAAAGCTGCATGGATGGCGAATAAAGAAGAGCAGCCAAAAAAGAATGTAAGTAAAAACCCCTTTAAAAATATGGATAAAGATGATAAATCGACTGTTTACGGCATTGGTGCTGTGGGTAGCCTCCTTCTCTTATTGCTACTCTGATATAACATATGGCGTTTCACCTAATGCCGCAGCCCAAGGTTTAAATTGGTCTATGGGTACAGTTGTCCCTGATGCTTCTCAGCCTTGGGTGACATTAGAAATTGGCGGATTAGCTTATCGTTATAGAATAGAAAAAGATCCAAACACCGATGGCAAAGTTCATATTAGAAATGAAGATCCAGTAAATGGAGGATACGTTTTTGAAGAGACTGATGATTGGTCCGGCTCTCCTGGTGGTGCTATTCAAAAGTATTTTAGATTTCCTTATACAGATTCAACAAGATGGGGAGATGGTGAAATTGCTGTAGAAGGAGATGGGACAATAAGTGATGCAATAGTAACTTATAATTATAAGTTAGATATTAATGATCAGCTAATGATATGTTCTATATCTCCATTACTAGATCCAGCTTGCCCTGGATTTCAAGACGCATTATATAAATACTTACAGTCAATGGAACAACCTAGTATTGACGATCCTTTTTATGATGAATGGGTTCAAGCTCAATTAAATAAAGAAGTTGATCTTGAAGAAGAAACCGATATTGAAGAAAAAAAAGAAAGTGAAGAAGATTTAGAAAAAGAGTTAGGCGGTCAGAATACATTAGACGCTCTTGCTGGACCTGATCAAGATGGAATTTTAATTCAACTTGCTCAAGTTCAAAAAATTGAATCATATTATAAAGTAGAAATTCAGGGTGGTTCATATGATGAAACCATAAAACTTGAAGACACAAACATCCCTGATAATAAAAGAGCATTGAGTAATTTAGCATCTGATGCTAAACATAAAGAAATGGTGCGCTCTCAATATGATTAGAACAAGGAGATAAAAATGTTCAAATCTATAACAACCCTCGGCGCTGTGTTGTTGGCTACTGCATCTTTTGCAAACGAATCGCCGATTTCTGGAAATGTTTCATCAAAATGCTCAGTGTATACTGATGTTGCGGGTGTATATGGTAACCCTAATCCAGATGAACTTAGCACTTTACCAGCAGATGGTGGTGTACATCCAATTATTCGTTATGATGTATCCATTGCTGATTATTATAAAGCTAAAATTTCGTGGCCAACATCTTTTACAACTGCACCAACACTAACTGACTCATTAACATGGGACGGTGAAGTGGAAGTTTCAGCTGTATCAGATGCAACAGGTATGACTGGATACGAAACAGCAAAAGTTGAATATGATAATCATACCGAATATGATTTAACAGCAGCAGGAACAACTTGGTTTAAAGTAACATCAAACGTTACTTATGGTGTTGATAAATCTTTGCCTGGCGGTGAATATAAAGCAAACGTTGTTGCTCTTTGCATCGCTAAATAAAAGGCTTAATTTATTATGATAAGATTAATATTAGCTGCAGCACTTTTTACATCTAGTGCTGCAGCCCATGAATTGACACCTACATATCCAGAATTAGTTCCTTCTTATGTAACTGGTGTCAGTATGACAAGAATGCATCTTTGGAATAGAAGAAATGATGTTGAATATTATGAAATAGAAGTTTTTGATGAAGAGTTTAATGGTCTTCCATTTGCATCTGCAGATAGAATTATTAAAGTTGGTTATCTTGAACATAAAACTTTTGAAGTGTATATACGTGAAGCGGATTTAATTAAAGTAAAATATATTTGCACAAGTTCTAAGCAATTAAAAGAAGATGTATTATCAACAGGAGTAAAGTCAAGGATTTGCTCAAAAGTAAAGTGAGATAAATTATGAGATTTTTTTATAGCTTAGCATTATTATTATGTCTATTAGTTTACGTTTCAGCATCCTGGGCTGATTCGAGTTCTTTAAATTTAGCGCTTCCAGGCGCACCAGGATCTTACCAATCAGATAAATTTAGAGCAGGGGATTTAGATTGTTCTAATGCTATAGGCTCAGCAACAAATTTGGAATTTGGTGTTACCGGTATCATTAGTAAGGGCGAATATGATGCTATAAATAATTACTTCAATGACACTAAAAGTGGAGACGTTGGTGTATATGCAAGAATCATAATACCATTAGGAAAACGTGTTCACAATAGAGTCGATTGCAGTAGATTATACGACTTAGAATTGAGAAAAAAACAATTGGAAGTTGTTAAATTAGAAGCTGAAATTAAAAGACTAAGAGAGTTACAATTTGAGGACTAAATGATATGTGTAATTTTTTGATCGGCGCTGCACTATCATTACATGTTGGATTAGCAGAAGAATATAATGAAGTTCATCCTAATGTAAAAGTTGAGTGTGGAAACTATGTAAGTGGGTTATATTATAATAGTATAAACAATTTCAGTGCTTATGCTGGATTTAGATTTGATTTATCAGAAAATGTTTCAACTGAAATAGGACTAGTTGATGGATATGATAAAGCAGATACAATTAAACCAATGCTTAAACTTAATTATGATAACTATTTTATTATGCCAACTTATGAAGAAAGTTCTGGACGTGGTGGAGTAGTTTTAGGATACGAGTTTTTTATAGGAGATTAAAATGGCTGAAGTAGAATTCGCTGGAATGACATTTAAAGGTGGAAAAATGTTTGCCATCTTAACAGCTTTGTCAACCCTTGGTGGAGCTGCATGGGGAGGTTTTGAGTTCTACAAAGACTACATGGATATGAAAGAAATTATTCAAAACATAGACATTCAAGAAATACAAGCAGCCAATGAATTACAATTGCAAAAATTAAATGATGCAATAAACTACACTGTAGAAATTAGAAAAGATTTAGCTAACGATGTATCTAGAGTAGAAGCCACAGTAAGAGTATTAGAAAGTCAAGTTCAAAAAGCAGAAGAAACTGTTAGGTCTTTACGTAGTGATGTATATGAAAAGCTTGATACTTTTGAAGAGCGTTTAAGATTAACTTTAAAAGATAATCAAGACACTATGGCTAATTTAAGAGATAGGATTAGTACAAATTTAGAAGATTCTGAAGCTAGAATTAAACAGACTCAGGGATCAATTGGAGATACTCTCGAAGGCATAAGAAATGAGATGAATCAGTTGCAGAAAGATGTAACAGCTTCTATTAGAGAAGTAGAAAGTGGCGTTAGACAAACTGATAAAGACATTAGAGCAGATATGAAACAGCTAGATAAAGATATAAGTGAAAGATTACAAGAAGCTCTAGATAATCCATTATCTAATTAAAGGAATTGAAATGAAATATTTTGTTATGTTATTTGTATTAGCTTTGATTATAGGATGCATAAAATTGCTTCCAGCTAGTACTTCTTATTGGGAAAATGTTGGTCCGCAATGGGACCAGATGTTAAACCCAAATAAATATGAAGAATAAAGGGGAAAGTTATGATAGAAAATTGTCATAAAATGGCACTTATGGCACATATCGCTTATGAAGATGGAAAAGAAGCTAAGCCTAAATATAAAGAATTAGGATATAGCTATCATAAATTTATTGAAAATGATGGTGCACAGTGTCATGTAGTTTGGAATAAAGAAGAATTGACAATATGTTTTAGAGGTACTGAACCTTCAGAATTTTCTGACATAAAGGCAGATTTAAATGCTCTTCCAGATAGAGCACAAAATGGTTCTGGTTTTGTTCATAATGGATTTCAAGAAGAAGTAAATAAAATTTGGGATGAGATAGTAAAACTTCTTGATCAACATAAAAAAGAAAGAAAAGTATTCATCACAGGACATTCACTTGGCGGTGCTATGGCAACAATAGCTGCAAGTAGAATTTTACCTGATGCATTCTATACCTATGGATCACCAAGAGCAGGGACTAGAAAATTTGTTAAAAGTTTTTCTCATATTCCTCATTATCGTCACGTTAATAATAACGATATTGTACCAAAAGTTCCTTTTGCCATCCTTGGATACAAACATCATTCTCCCTCCCGTTATATCAATTACTACGGAAATATTAGATCCCTTACCTACTGGCAAAGATTAAAAGATCAGTGGAGAGGTAGAGTGACTGCTTGGAAAAAAGGCACACCTTTTGATGGTGCATATGATCATGGAATGGATCACTACTGTAAATACACGGAGAAAAACAATGGCTGATAAGTTACCAAACGATACTCCAGAAGGAAAATTTGAATTAGCAATAAGAGTGCTAGGAAATGAACTTATTGCAATGAAAATGGTAGTAGATGATTTTAAAATGAAATGGGTTTTAATTGGATTGATTGCTATGATTGCTATTTTATGGGGAGCCTCAGCATTTGGCCCTGATTTAGTAAATGCATTCAAAGGAGAATAAGCAATGGAAATGTTATCAAGAATGTTTGATGATACTTTGTGGATATATACAGCAATAGCCGGATCTGTTGCAGGTGCTGCTTTTTTAGCTTATTTTAAAGAAACAAAAGCAGGACTTTGGGCATACGCAAAACTTGATTTAACACTTGATTATTTGATTGAGCGTTTAGGTTGGACATGGTTAGAGCAACCGGAGGATGCTTGGAGAAAAAAGTATCCTAAAATTACTAAAAAAATCGACACTCTCGAAAAAAGAATAGAGGAATTAGAAAAATGAAAAAATTAATCACAGCAGTTGTAATTGTAGTAGCTGCAGCCGCAGCATGGTATGGTTATACTACTTGGATGGCTCCTGCAGAAGTAGAAGCAGCAGCAGAATAATTTTTCAAAAGGAAAAATAAAATGAAATGGATTAGAAAAAGACTAAAAGAAAGAACAACTCTTGACGGGGCATCACTTATTGCTCTTGGTGTTTTAGTTCTTTTTGCACAGCCATTTGCAAAAATTGCTGCAGGAGCAGCAATTGTTTATGGTGCATGGACAGTAATTAAAAAAGGATAATTATGGCTTTTTTGGTGCACCCTTTGCCACCTATTAATGTTTTTGTTAGAAAAGAATATCTTTATGATTTGGAAAAAGGCCACGGTGAATTTACACCTGGAATTTGGATAAGCGTAAAAAGTGTACAATATAAAGCATTATATTTTGAAACACTACTCACAGATTATGGAGCTCTCTATGATAAATTACCAATATCTGCTTTCGTTTGGAAAACTGATCATGGTGAGCTCCTTCCTCTTGATGTTCTCCAGTTATGGGATTGCTTCGACTACGACATCACTGTGGTCCAAAAGCCAATCTTGTCAAGATGCGAATTCTTTGGGAAAGACAGACATATGCACGCCGGAGAATACGAATTCACAATCGATAATTGTCACAGGGATACTTCCGTCCTTAACACCAACTTCTCAGAACACGACCCTGAGCACAAATCATTTAATGTTATTAGACTCGACAATGGTCAATTCGCTGCGCAGCCTAATAACCGGGTTCTCTGGAGAGATAGCTCCTTAACACCTGATAAATTAGAAAGACCAGACTTTAAAGTTTGTACACAAAATTACGCGGTTGAAACAGAACCTAAATGGTCTGTTGGTCATACTGACGAATGGCAGTACAAAACAAAAGACGAAGAAGAAAATAAATTTTAGTGTTACCGATAACATTATTACTGTAGCTACATAAATAATTTTATATAGTTATAGAGGAGATTGAACATGACCGATAAAGAATACAAGTTTGCAAATGAACTTCATTACGCAGTTAAAGGACATCTTATTAATCCTAATTATTCTGAAAATGAAGTAAAAAGAATTTCAGATTCGTATTTAAAAAGGTTATGGGGCAATCATGAAAGACTCCGATATTGTTCAGAAGATTTTGAAAAAGCTTGGGAAGAAAGAGAATTAGAACAAGTTGCCGTTTTAGGTTACAATTAATTTGAAAAAAATGCAAATAAATGCATTTTAGGGGTTTACAATTGATTTGTTTTATGGTAGTATAGTCTTATCAAATGAATGGAGATTATATTATGGCACATGAAGTAGAAATCATCAACGGTCAAGCTCAAATGGCATATGCCGGTGATGTCCCTTGGCACGGCCTTGGAGTTCAGGTTTCAAACGATTTGACACCAGTTCAAATGATGCAAAAAGCGGGTCTTGACTGGACCGTTGAAAAACAAAAGATTGTAACTACTGCAGGTGTTCCTGTTGGTCAGAAACAAGCTTTAGTTCGTACATCTGACAATAAAGTTCTAGATGTTGTAGGTACTGATTGGAATCCAGTGCAAAACGAAGAAGCTTTTGAATTCTTTGCAGAGTATGTTGCTGCTGGTGATATGGAAATGCACACAGCTGGTTCACTTAAAGGTGGGCAAATGGTCTGGTCTCTCGCAAAAATCAAAGAGTCATTTGACATTTTTGGTGAAGATACTGTAGAGTCTTATCTTCTTTTCTCAAATCCTCATCAATATGGTAAGTCAATTGACATTCGATTTACTCCTATTCGTGTTGTTTGTAGTAACACTTTGACTTTATCATTAAGCCAACAAGCTCAGCGAGCAGTTAAAGTTGGTCACCGTACCGAGTTTGATGCTGAGCAAGTAAAAGAAACACTCGGTCTTGCACATGAGAAGTTTGCACAATATAAAGAAATGGCTCAATTCCTAGGCTCTCGTAAGTTCACAGCTGAGTCACTTATTCAGTACTACAATGAGGTATTCCCTAATACTTCACGTAAGACTGAAAAAGCACCAGTCAATACAGTTGAAGATCTAAGCCGTGCTGCTCGTCAGTGCTATGAAGTTTTGGATACTCAGCCAGGTGCTGAGTACGGTGCTGGCACATGGTGGCAAGCATTTAACTCAGTTACTTACCACACTGACCATGTTCAAGGTCGTAATGCTGAAAATCGCTTACATAGCCAATGGTTTGGTGGTAATCAGTTACGTAAAGTTAAAGCAGCGGAAAAAGCGGTTGAATTCGCCAACGCTGCTTAATTGCTTACATAATAATAAAAAAAATGCAAAAAAGTGAAAAAAGGGGGTTTACAACCCTCTTTTTTTATGGTAAGATAGTTATATCAAATGAAGGAAAAGACATGAAGATTGATACTAGCAAACCACGTACTGATGCTTATATTGGAACATTTGATTTCAGTGAGCAAGATCAAAAAGAACTTTCTCAAATTCGTAAGATGGTTACCAACTTAAATAAAGATTTGAAAAAGCTTGGATATGATTATCGTTATTATGTAAAGTGTCAAGGTCGTGGACCACGACGTCGTGGAAATCGTAACTATCTTCATTCATTACCTCTTCCTTTTGCTGATTACATGGATGCGTATATTTACCGTCGCATCTAATGCATTAACTCTTACTTCCCCAACTCGGCGCTCCGGCGCCTATTTTTTCGGGGTGTAGCTTAGTCTGGTAAAGCGCTCGGTTTGGGACCGAGAGACCGCAGGTTCGAATCCTGCCACCCCGACCAACTTATATAAATACTATAAAATTAACTTAAGAGTTGGGCCATGATGAGATTTAAAACATTTTTATCGGAAAAAGTCTATGCTGACTTAAAACACAACGATCTCACCAAAAGAGGTGGAGATCGTCTTTTAGCATTTATCAAAAAAATAGACGATAAAGAATATTTTGCTACTAAAAAAGGTGCAGTTATTATTACTGAACCTGATACGGAAACTTTGAAAGCTGAAATGCCTTCAAAAGGATTTAGCAAAAATATGAAAGGTAAAACTGACAAAGGTAAATCCATTAATTTAAAATACCCTCATGATTTTTATAAAACTCCAGAATTTGGTGGTAAAGGTGTAGGCTCAGGCACCGCCGCAGAAGATAGAGAACTTTCAGGATTGCGTAAAGAAATAGAAAACGCAATGGTTAGAGATGGTCTATCAGTTCTTCCTATGAAAGTTGGTAAAAAGACAGTAATGGTTGCTGGAGTTCAATCTACACCAGGAACTCCAAAATCTGATTTTCATTTGGTAGATGCTGCAGGTAATGAAGTAGCTTGGCTATCACATAAAGATGGTTCAACTGCAAAAGACTTCCAACAATATGGTGGACTTACTCATAAAGTTTTTGCAAATAATTCTGAAGTTAAAGAATTTATGTTAGCTCTAGCTAAAAAATATCCAGACGGTATGCAAAGAGGTACATCCGCATGGAGATGGTGTAAAGATAAAAAACTTATTAATCAATCAGTATGGGGTGTAGATTATGGCGGCAAACGTGGAAGAAATAATGTAGATGAATTTCATCAAGGTCCTATGAAAGTTGTTAAAACCGGCAAAGTTTATTCTATACAATCTAGACACCAAGATACAAATGGGAACATTCCAAAAGGGAATGAATATGATGCAATATTGTATGCAAGATTTACAAGTGATAGAGGTTCTAAAGTTGCAGGAGTAACTGTTAATAATGCCAGAGTGGGAGTTTTTCCAAAGGCAAGCGCTAGATCCAAAAACGCTGAAGAGATTTAGATATGGTACAATATAGCGTTAAAAGAAGAAGAAATTTCCATAGAGGTAATAATGACATCTATGAAGTACAGATGTTATCGGTTGATAGAGATGGCACGGTAGTTGACAGCGATCATCCATTGCCTGTTACTAATATCAATACACAATCTTCAGTTGGTTCTAATAAACCTTTTTATTTAGAAGTCGCCCAGGGATTAATTGAAGGATATAGTTTTAACCATAAATTTGGCGCTGTACCAAGTATGAGTAGTGGTGCGGCTGGATCTATATGGGATGTTAATGATACTTTGTATCCATGGGATGCATTAGGCTCAGGCAGTGTAGTAAATGTTGAAAGAAATGACGTAGCTGATAATGGAATAGATGTAACAATTCAAGGACTTGATGACAATTATAATTTTGCTGAAGAAACTATTACAATTACCGGCGCTGATCAGGTTGGGACACAATTATTTACAAGAGTAAATAGAGCATTTATTAGTGGAGCAGTTACGAATGCTGCTAATATAGATATTGAAGCGGGCTCTGTAGGTGGAACTACTGTTGCTAGAATTACTGCCGGATTTGGACAAACGCTAATGGCAGTATATACGATACCTGCTGGAAAGACAGGTTATTTGTTACACGGAACCACCACGGGATCAAGTGACACCGATGCTAGTGGTTTGATGATGGTCCGTTATTTTGGTACTAGTGCATTTAGAGTTGCGCACTCATTTGAATTACAACTTCGCGGCGGTCAATACGATTACACTTTTACAACACCACCATCAATTCCAGAAAAAACAGATATTGATATAAGAGCATCAATGCGCTCCAATAACAAACGCATAACCGCTGCGTTTGATATTTTATTAGTAGATAATTAATGGTTTACAAATAGAAAGAAATGTGGTAGTATACTTCTATGGAAAATTTTAAAACGCATATTACTGAGAATAAGAATACACATATGACTCACATTGAAGATAAAGTTATCTATGGTGGAGTAAATGGCACACGTCAAGCTATTATGGCTTTACGATCATTAAGAGATATGTTAGGTGGTGTTAAAGATGGTAATGTTAGTGTTAAATGGGATGGCGCTCCTGCTATTTTTGCAGGCACTGATCCTAATGACGGACGTTTCTTTGTTGCCAAAAAAGGCATTTTTAACAAGAATCCCAAGGTCTACAAGACTCCTGCTGACGTTGATGCTGATACAAGTGGTGATCTTGCTGACAAGCTCAAAGTCGCTTTGCGAGAGTTACCTGCCTTGGGTATCAAAGGTGTCGTGCAAGGTGACTTTTTATATGGGCCTGGAGACATAACTACTAAAAACATTAAAGGTCAGAAATATGTTACCTTTCACCCAAATACTATTGTATATGCGATTCCTGCAGATACAGATGCAGCTAGAGAAGTTAAGTCAGCAAAAATTGGTATTGTCTGGCATACAACCTATAAAGGTAACTCGTTCGAAACTATGCGAGCTTCGTACGGAGTTGATGTAAGTAAATTTAAAAAATCTAAAAATGTTTGGTCACAAGATGCTATGCTAAGAGATATGACTAAATTAACCATGAGCAAAAGTGATACGGAGGAAGTCAATGAATATCTTTCACAAGCTGGTCAAATCTTTAACAAAATCTCAGGTTCTACTCTCAGACAGTTGGAACAACAGGAAGAGTTACAGAGCCTCATTGAGCAATTCGGTAACAAGTACGTCAGAAAAGGACAAGTTATTGGAGATACAGGACGACATGTATCCATGCTCATTCGTTGGATTAGATTACGTTACGCAAAAGAGATTGCCAAGCGTAAAACAGAAAAAGGAAAGTCTACCCAAAGAGATAAATTAAATGTAATTTTAAACTTTTTCTCAGAAAATAATAAAAAAAGTTTACAAATGATGTTCGATTTACAAAAAGTAATAGTTTTAGCAAAATTAAAACTTATAAATATACTTGATAAACTAAACAAAGTTAATACTTTTGTTAAAACCAAAAAAGGATTTAAAACGACAGGTCACGAAGGTTATGTAGCAATTGATAGACTTGGTGGTGATGCGGTAAAGATTGTTGATAGATTAGAATTTTCATACAACAACTTTTCGCCTGATATATTAAAAGGATGGGATAAGCCAACGAGGAAGTAAATGTTAGGTTTTAAAGATATGATGGTCGTCGATTATAGACCCGGCGAACCAGAAGAAATTAAATATAAAGCGCAAAAGCGTAAAAGAACTACGATTGGCGGAGAACCGTCAGAAGCTTTAACTGTACCGCAACGTCTTGCGAAATCAAGACAGATGAAGAAGTACAAGTCTAGACTTAAACTAGGAAGACAAAGAGCTGCTCGTAGAATTGCTTCAAAAGAAAAATTAGAAAGAAGAGCTCGTAAAAAAGCGAGAGAGGCTATTTTGAAAAAGCTGACTAAGGATGTTCCTAAGTCAGAGTTGACTTATCAAAGAAGAGCTGAACTTGAAAAAAGACTAGATAAAATGAAATCTAGAATTGATAGAATGGCTCGTAAAATGTTGCCTCAAGTTCGTAAAGCTGAGTTGTCAAAAAGAAGAAACTAATGCACACATCTTTTAAGCAATTTTTAATTGAAGAAGAAAAAACGGTTTATTTTACCTTTGGTAGAATGAATCCTCCAACTATTGGTCATGGAAAATTGTTAGATAAACTGGCTTCTGTAGCGGGTAAAAATCCATACAGAATATTTCTATCACAGTCTAATGATCCTAAAGAAAATCCATTGCCATATACAGATAAAGTTAAGCATGTAAGAAAAATGTTTCCTAAGCATGCTAGATCTGTTATGATTAATAAAAAGGTAGTAACACCATTCCATGCTCTTACTTCATTATATAATGAAGGTTTTATTAGAGTTGTAATGGTAGCAGGATCAGATAGACTTGCTGAATATGATTTTCGTTTAAACAAATATAACGGTAAACAAGGTAGTCACGGCTTTTATAACTTTGAAGGCGGAATTAAATTAGTATCAGCAGGTCAGCGTGATCCAGATGCTAAGGGTGCAGAAGGTGCGTCAGGAACTAAACAACGTAATTTTGCTAAAGATAACAACTTTACTTCTTTTGCACAAAATCTCCCAAAGGCAATGTCAAATCCTGATGCAAAGCGTCTATTCAATGATGTACGCAAAGGAATGGGTTTAAAAGAACAAAAAGAATTTAAAAACCATATTCAACTAGAACCAGTATCTGAGTTAAGAGAAGCTTATTTACGAGATAATATTTTTGAAGTAGGTGAGGAAGTTGTTATCACAGATAAAGGTATTGTTGGAAAGATTAAACATCTTGGAACAAATTACTTAGTAGTAGAATCAAAAGGTGAAACTTGGAGGTGCTGGTTAGATGGCGTATCTAAGTTAGATCCAAACTTTAAACCATCATGGGAAGTTGAAGATTTAAAAATTGGTGTGATGACTGAAGCAACAGATCGTTGGTACAAAAATCAGCCTGAATGGGGAACACCTGAGTCTACTAAAAAAGCAAAGAAAATAACTCCAGGTGAAATGAAAGAATCTATTTTCGACACCGCTGATTTTTCTGTTGAAAAACAAGGTGAAATGACTGTTTCTCTTGACGATTTAGATGAAGGCGCGTTTAAACGCATCGCACAGGTCCAATCAAATAAAGCTGATCGTGTAGCATCAAACGATAAAAAAGGCTTAGAAACTTTTAAGAAAAAGCCAAAGGCTGAAGCTACTTCATCACCTCAAGATCCTGATATTAAAGATCGCAAAGGTACTCAACCTAAAGCGTATCACGCAGGCCTATCAAAAACGCAGAAAATTTCAAGAGATCGTCAGTTTAAAAAACAATCTAAAATGGATGATAATAATCCTGCAGCGTATAAGCCAGCAGCTGGTGATAAGACAACCAAAACAAAACCTTCTAAACATACTTTAAAGTTTAAGCAAATGTTTGGTGAAAATGATAATGTAAATCTAGCAAAAGCGAAAATTGATCGTGAAAAGAAAATGGATAAAATGAAGCACGATAGAATGATGGATAGAGCTAGAACTAGAGATACTAAAATAAAAAATAAGGAAACAAAATGATTGGTTTCAAACGCTATATCTCAGAAGATGCTTCATCTGCATTAAAGAAAAAGGCTGAAAAGTCTGGAATGCCTCTTGGTGTATTACGTAAAGTATACAATAGAGGTGTAGCTGCTTGGCGGACCGGTCATAGACCAGGAACCACACCACAACAGTGGGGATTGGCAAGAGTAAATTCATTTGTAACTAAATCTTCCGGTACTTGGGGTAAAGCCGATAAAGATCTAGCAGCGAGGGTAAAATAATGCCAGCACCAAAAATAGACGATAAAAAGTTTGCAGCTCACATGGCTAGAAATAAAAAGCCAAAGAAGATGACTTCAACTCAAAAATCATTAGCTGACATTAGTAAACGTGCTAATGAAAATTACGATAAAGAGCCTCCTTCTCCAGATGAGAAGTCGATGGCAATGCGTCAAGCTAAGTTCATTGGCTATGTCGCAGAAGAGATTATGGAGCATGTTGAAGGTGATAATGATTTTCCTGAGTGGATGCAAAATAAATTGTCTGAGTTTCATCAGAAAGCAAAAGATATGCATTCCACTATGGCTGGGGAATATGAAGATGATGAAGAAGAAATGGACGAAAATTATAAGTCAGAATATCAACGTCATTCTCAAGGGTTAAAAGATGCTAAGGCAGATATGAAAGCCGCTAAAACAAACTCTGATATGGTTAAAGCAATGAATAAAAAAGCACACCACTCAAAAGCTCTTTCAAAGATGAACCGTATGGAATCAGTAAATGAAATGGGACCTAGGCATACATCTAAACCAATGAAATCTAGATTTGGTGGTGCGGTAGATTCTAAAAAGTTTGACACATATAAAAAGTTTGTTAAGCAACGCAATGTTGATGAACCTACAGTACGTATGGTTATCGACAATCCAAATGATGCTGAGTCAAAGCGGATGATGAAAAACGCCAATATTGCAAAAGCAGTTGAATTGCGTAAAGCAGCAATGAAAGAATCTATTAGTGAAAAGCTTTCAGTGTCTGATGGTATGGGTGCATGGATTGATGATTTTAAAAAATCAGACGCTCCACAGTTTAAAGGTAAAAACGATAAAGAACGTAGAGACATGGCCATTGCAGCATACCTTTCTGCTAAGAAAGGCGAAAAACAAGAAGGATATGTCTCAATGGCTCAGCAAAGAGCTGTTTGGGCCACTCGTAAAGATGGCGGTAAAGGACATCCTGATAATAAAAAAGGCAAAAAGAAATGAAATCATTTAAAGTCTTTGAAGCTGAATATCAGGGTAGAAAAGTTACTCTGAATAAGCCTATGAAAGGTGACGTAGCAAAGTCTAAAGTCTTTGTAAAAGATCCTTCAACAGGTAATGTTAAGAAAGTTAATTTTGGCGATCCAAATATGACTATTAAAAAGCATATTCCAGCTCGCCGTAAATCATTTAGAGCTCGTCATAATTGTGACAATCCAGGACCAAAGACCAAAGCTCGTTATTGGTCGTGTAAAGCGTGGTAAATAATATGGCTGATATAGACGATAGACTTGTTCGAATAGAGCAAAAAGTAGACAAATTATCTGAAGCTTTAGTTGCAATGGCAAGAGCTGAAGAAAAACTAATTGGTTTAAAAGAAGATCATGATCGAGCCTTTGAAAGACTTAATCGTTTTTCGGCTAAACTTGATGAAATAGAAA
>Ga0255772_10001074_pt1 | contig 27176 bp, 15 predicted proteins | sample 071ome_34_FD_179970 | JGI IMG/M metagenome (GOLD analysis project Ga0255772, IMG submission 179970) | Coastal salt marsh microbial communities from the Groves Creek Marsh, Skidaway Island, Georgia - 071411BT metaG (version 2) | ecosystem: Environmental > Aquatic > Marine > Intertidal zone >...
CCTGTTGATGTGATAAAACTTTTTTGTACAAACGAATAATCTACATCATCAGGATTAACATAACCTGCTGTTTTAATTTGTTCCGTAAAAGTGCTAGCTTTAGTAGGAAAAGGCGAGTGATCGTAGTTTTCTGGTGCTAGGTAAACTTCGTAAGGTTTTATTCTATAAATATCATCTCTAGTGTTTGACGGTATAGATTGTACTAACTCTACCGGTTGAGGAGATAATTTAAACTTGCTTTCATCTAAAATATATTCAATTTCGTCAAATCCGTCTGCTGCTCCGTACTGTCCTAAACGTATTGCCCATTCTTCGTAAAAATCTAAACTTTCTTTATCAGCACTAGCTAGAGCATCAAATAATTTAGACAAAGAATTTTGTGTTCCTTTATCTTGAATAAATCCTTGATAAAATTTATACTGACTAACATCATCATTTATTATATTTGCTAGATACTGGCGTTTTTGATAACCTATAAGATGTTGAGCTAGTTTTTGTTGTTCTGTATCAAAATTGTCTGTGTCAAGGTCATAAAAATCTGCAAACTGCGATGCCTTATAATCCAAATTTGTAAGCAATGTAGCTTCTGGTTTTTCTGACAAACGCACCCATTCTTTTGAATTAAAAGTTGCTGAGCCTTCTACTACAGTATTTGCGCTATAGAAAAACTCTTTGTATTTTACGATCTGCCCTAATTGATAATCTGTATAAGGCAGCCATTCAGTAGTTTCTGCTGCATCATATATAAATCCAGGAACACTTAAACTTCCTTGCCAGTTGTCTGATCGATATCCGACTACTTTAATTCTTTCTTGTCTATATCCAGGAGCTAAGTCATAAATTACATCATTAAAAACTGTGGTGTTATCTAAAAGAACAACGTGTTCAGTTTGTACAAGATTAAGTCTTATATTATACAATCCGCTGTTAGTATTTTTCAATGATATTTCGCACTTGTTGCCGTCTCTAAAAACATCAACAAACTCTGGATCTATTTTATTAGCATCTGCTCTTAAAATAGAATAAGGATAAAATGTGCTGAATAGGTCATCTACAACTGCATATTCAGTTTCAAATTTTATTCTATTTGCACCGGGACTTATAGTTAAAATAGAGCCGTCTTGCCAGTTTTGTGTAGTCCAAAATAAAAATTCTTTTATACTTTGCTGGAAATTTTGAATTGCTCGTTGGTCATTGTCGTAATATTCAAATTTGAATCCGATACTGTCTAGATAAACTCCGTAACCTAGTAGAAAATCAACCACTTCTTGTAAGTCGCGCAATACTGTTCCATATGGTAGTTGACTAATTTCAGTTTCAAAATTTTTCCTAATAAAAGCAGTTGCACCTCCTTGAATAGGTAGTTGTGATATAATTTCGAAGTTATTATTATCAAATACATTTGTTGATCTATGAGAATTTATTGTTCTATAGAATGTATTTTCGTATCTAATATTTTGACCTTTAAGATATTGTTGTCCGGTTGCCCAGTCTAGGAAAGGCTCAGAAATTCCTCCGATTGTAATTGCTCTGTCGCTTGTTTTTTCTATAGCAGGGTAATACGAAAACACTGGATTTAAAGAATCATAACCTCTTACAGAATATCCAGAAGGTGCCTTTTCTACTATTACGCCGGAGTAATTTACAGTTTGTACAGCACTACTTTTATTTAAAAATATTTTATAATTTTCTTGCGGCACAAATACATTGCTTTGATTAGTAGGAGATCTACTATCTAATAACAATTGAAATTTTTGTTTTTCGGTAAAGCCGCCTAATTTGTAGGAAAGCTGATTGTTAATAGCTTTTAAATCATTTTTATATTTTTGGTAACTGATAGTAATGTCGCTAGCCAAATAATTTGACATATAATTAACCAAACCACTTGTTAATACTCTTGACGTATCTTGAATTGAGTTTGGAAAAACTATATTCTTTATGTCTATCGGTTTTTGGCTTTCTCTATAAACTATTTGTCCTGCTAAATTTCTATACAATCTAGATAAATCAAATCCAACACCAATTGTCTCAGCAGGCTTATTTAAAGAAAATGCTGTTAACAGAGCAAATGGATATTCTGAACTTCTACGCCAGGCTGTTTCAACTGGAGCTTCATCGCCGTACGCAAATTGTGTTCTTGCAAGAACAGGAACATGGCCCTGTGCTAAATTTGATTCTAAGGGGCTAATTAATTGTCCAGCAGCGTTGACTGGAATATGATTCATAAGACTTGGACGTTTATACTCGTCTAGTATTTTTATAGGCGCATTTGGTTGTCTTACAACTCCATTTTGCAAATCTTCCCATAACACAAAATTGTCTCTAGTATAAGGAGCCGGCCCGTACTGTTCTTCCCACCATTCGGGTTTGATTGTAAATCCTAACATTTCCCAAGGGTGTGTGTGAGGACGATCTGTGTCATACGCCTGTCTGTATACTGATCTCCAGAATCCTTTAAGTGGCTTGTTATTTGGGGATTCGGTGAAACTATAATTAAATGTAAATGTGTTAGCACTGTTAAACCACGTAGAGTTATCCGAGTAGTCAGGATTTCCTGCTACTGATAACCATTGAGTAAAATCACTAATCATCGAAGCATCAATATCTTTTTTAGCAATTCCAGTTTCTCTAAAAATACCTTTTTGCAATTTATGAATATCAAAAATATCTTTTCTATATTCTTGTTTTAGATTATTGAATATTCTTTTTTCTAATTCTAATATTAAATCATCTCTAAAATCATCATAGGCTTTTGTTATGCTGCCGTCGTGACCCTGTATGACCTTTGTAGGTTCCAAATACGTATCGTCAATATATATTTCTGGTCGATATTTAGGATAAAATCCTAACTTTGTTGGTGTTGGCGGAATAAAACATCCGTCGGATGTTTCATATTGATACAGTTCAATGACATCTCCGTTTTGTTTTGTTGCAGTAATAATACAAAACCCTTCTTCATTAAATGTATAATCTCTGCCAAAAATTAGTTGTGTTCCGTTTAAATATACACCTACTGCTTTTGACGATAGTGTATCTAAAAGAAATGGTTGACTAAGAGCAAAAAACACATTACCAGGATCTTCCACTTCAAAAATTGTGCGTTTGGCTGCTGTGTATGCTAGCATATCACTAAAGTAAAATGGGGATTCTTTTGTTTTATCTTTGTTTACTTCTTTTAAGATTCTATCAACGTGTTCTTTTACTGGTCCGTCATAACCTAATGTATAAGCAACTTGTAAAAATTGACGCTTAAATTTTGCGTATTCTGATCGAGCATATTTTATAGCTTTTATTAAATTTGCTTCAGTGTTAGTTGTATGATAAATTGCTAAATTTAACGGATGCGAATGCTTTAAAAACTTTGTTCCGAAAGGATTTAAATTTCCTAAATCTCGCAAATTACTAGGACCTGGATATATTCCTTCAAAATTATTTAATTCTTCGATCATAGAATCTACATGATCATTTACTTCACCTAAAGTAAATGTAGACAGATTTTCATTTTGTGGATTGCGCTCTAAGTTATAGGGTATTTCATAATAACCTTCACTTGTTTTATCTGCATCTGCTCTTGTTTTTAAAAGAACAACATCATTAACTAAAAGGGGATTATTAAAACGCACAAATACTTCATCAAGTGCTGTTGTTTCTCTAACATAGTCAACATTTTCTTTTTGCAATTCGTTGTTTACGTAAACCCTCAACCATAAATTATCTATTGTATTAGGTTTACTATAAACGTCGATTTTGAATTTATCTAAATTATTGTTGTCAACAACGTATTGTCTTAATATACTTTGTTTGCTGTGAAACTTAGGTTTTGACCAACCATTTACATAGGTAAAAGTATCTAAAGAATCGTACTTACGTAAAAAACCAATGTCGGTATTTTTTGTTTCTGTGACATTATCAATTTGGTACTCCATTGATTCTGTAAGCAAATTAAATTCAAAAACAATATCCCCAGAATTTTGTATACTTCTGTATGATAATGGAAATCCTAGTTCAGGATCATTTGCACCTGTTCCTATTTTATAACTAAAAATTTTATTACCAAAAAATGTACTGCCATCGTATACGGTTTGATCTGAATACGGATTGCCTTCTTCGTCGTATATTTCAAATAATGGTTGCTGATTTACTTTTGTCTTTTCTTGACCAGCTGCCCAAGTGCCTCCAGTATAATGCCAAATTTTACCAGAATTTTTTGCCCCTTGTTTGACTAGTATGGTTTCTCCAACAACAGGATCTGTATCATCGGTTTCTCTTAATGCTATTTGTCTTATATTATTATGAGTAATAAATTCAACTTGATATATTTTATTTTTTACTCTGATGTCTGTGTCGGCCGTAAATAATATTCTCATTCCGTCAGTGATATCTACAGTATCAATATTATATCCGGTGCTGCCTTCAATATCAGAAAATACGTCTCTTGTAAATGTATCTATTAAATCTACATCAATTTTTGATTCGCTACCAAAATTGAAAAGTTTTAATCCTGCATTAAATTCTATAATAGGTCTTTTTGCTCTAGTATCTTGATCTAATGACAAATCTGTATTATTAATTTCAGCAGTTTTTTCAATAACACTTTTATGAAACCATCTATTATATCTTGTCCATGCATTTAAATCTTTACTAGCACGATTGATTGTGATATAGTCCTTACTGCCTGCATATGAATTAGCGTTAGCAAAAGGTAGTTTATCAAACTCGTTAGAATCAAATGGTACTGGTATATCATCAGAGTATACAGAAGGAATAATCAATGTTTGCTGATCAATAAATTTTATTTTTTCTCCTACGCCTTCAACATACCACTCAGACTCGGCATATTTTGCAGGAGTAACTGTTCCTCTAAATTTAACTTTCATGCCGTTGCTTAACTCGAAACCTGCTTCTGTTTTATAAGATTTTTTTCCGATTATTTCATCAACATCTATAAATGTAGCATCAACTAAATCATATACTTTTATTAAACCACTAGTGTCTATATTTGTGCTACTAACATAATATAATACATCTGGTGCATTTAAAGGTACAGTAAATTCAATATATCCGTTTTCAACAAACTCTACTTCTTGAGTGTTGTCATCTTCTAATTCTTCTATTTTTGTTTGTCCGTCACTATAAATCGCAGTAAATTCACCATTGTCATTTAACTTCCTACTAGTTGCAAATGCTATAGGAAATCCGGGGGTATCAATATCAAATCTATAAGTTACTCCTCTATACAAAGTTAGTGACGGATTCTGCGTTAGGCCTGGAGGTGAAAATTTATAAACTGTATTATCGTTATTTTCCTCTATGCTTACAGAATAGGTGCTTTCTATGTCTCTAGTTTGCCCGAAAACATCGACACTATCTGGCCCTGTTGGTAACCAAAAATACTCTCGATAATTTACAAATTTATCCCAATCAATATTAGGATTCCATGCGTAGTATTCGCCAGCATTTAGTCTGCTATGATCTTTTACAGATCCTCCAAAACTATCGAGTTGGTTTATATAGTCATTATAATCTTTGAAGAATGTTACGTTATCTAAACTGTCTTTTATAACTACAGACGGCTCTAACTGATAGTTTTCTCTATTTGTACTAAAGTCAGGTATATAATTGTCTGTATTTTTAAAAGCTCTAGCATGACGTCTGCCTATATATCCGCTAAGTTTTTCTGCTACTCCTGGTGACAGTAGTTGGTCTATAGTACTTGCTAAAAACTTCCTATTAGGTTCTGTCCTAAAATATCTAGGCAAAAATTCAGCAGATTCTCTTTTATCAGGACGTTCTCCTGGAAGCGGATATTCGTTTTGATTATCGTCGTATGCCATTAATAACTATTTCCGTTGCTAGAACTTGAAAGACCAGTTGAATTAGTGCTTCCGCTTGTTAATACGGTTCCTGATGCATTAAGACGTGTTGCTGTAATAGCATCAATAATTTCAACATTATCAACTGTCGAACCGTTAATAAAAATTTCATCAGTTTCAGATTTTATTTCAAACAAACTTCCAAATCCTTGTGATTGCTGGACTGGAACTAGCACCACTGTGACTACATCTGGTGCTAATTGATTCATTATATATGTTGCTAACTCTGTAAAATAAAAAGTTTCTCCAAACTCCCAATTTTCTAATGCAAAAAACTGATTTATAGCTGATATTACTCTAGTTCTAATATCATTGTCATCTAACACTAAGTCTGGATTTTTTACAATTTTAAATTTTGCTTGCAAGGTTTCTTCTGCCTTTGGTCCAAATAAGACTTTGTACTTAACAGGATGATAGATTATTTCATCGCTTATTGATTTAATCTTGTTAATGTCAGCTGCATAATTTCTAAATAATTGATCGCTGCTTGGAGGTCTAGGTTGTGTTGCTCGTGCTCCATTCAGCCATAAACGATACTCTGTGTCGTATCCTTTTGTTAACATAAACACATCCATTATGTTAGAAGCACTTGGATCTATTCTAATATTGCTATCTGCAGCATGAACATACTGAAATTGTAATTGTGATCTACCTTTAAAAGCTCTAAAATCATTAGTAGTAGTTAAAACTTCATTAACAGTATCTAACTTTTTAAATACATTAGACAAAGTTATATAAAATATTTGACCATTATCGTATGAACTATACGGTCCTATACCTGTTTCGCTATCTAAAGTAATAATATTAACTTCGTCTGAACTAATATATCGATAATCTTCTGTTTGGTCAGTGGTTAAATACCTTTCTTGGAATATAAATTTACTATTAGGATTTACATCTTCTTGGACTATCTCAGTAAAAATATCAGGATCATCAACAACACCGTCGTCATCAGAATCAAAAAATCCTACTTCAACTTTTTTGCTGTCAACGTATCCTTCTCTATCTCTATATGCTTTTAATATTTCCCAATCAAAATTTCTTGTAAACGGAGCAGTGTCGTCTGGTTTTGTATTGATGCTTAAAACAGATATTCTATCTTTTATAATTTTTCCAGTTTTAGAATCATAAATTTTATCCGAGTCATCATAATAGAATTTTAATTCTTCATCGCTTTCGTAGACGTAACGCAGTCCTCTGCTAGTTACATCATAACTTTCACCATTGGTTTGAAATAACACTAACCAACTAGCATCTAATTGTTGGTTACTTATGTCTCCTGTTTTACCTGTAGAAAACTCTGCTGACAGATTTAAATTAGTTTCTGTAATAAGTCTCCAAACCCGTGTAGCAACATCGTATCTTAAACCAAATGTATTGTAATTAAATGCTTGATCAATTATTTGTGTCTTAACGTCATTTAACAACGAAGTTGTAAACTTTGGTATAATTTGTTCTAATATGGCTTCGGACGGAATAATATCATTAAAAACAAGTGGTCCTAAGCCTGTAGCAAGATTTTCAGTTCCGTCGTTGCTTACACCAATTACCTTTGTCCATTTATAATTTAATGAACCTTTATGATCAGCAGGTCCTTCCATTAATGTTCCGTCGGGCATAAAATGATACCCAGCTGGCGGAACAAATTTGAGCAGGGCACCTGTTTCTATATATCTAAATGCATTAGCAGTAAAAGTACCTACAGGATAGTCAGTGCCATCAGGATCTTGTAATTTTCCTGTTGCGCGATTTGTGTCTTTTGTTTCTTGCAAGAAGGACGCCTGCAAGTCTGTTACTAGAATTGGAGGAAATTTATCATAATAAAAATTGGTCATTTTTCTATCTTTTAAGATAGGTTCTATAGTATTAACAATAATTCCTTCAATATCTGTTTGTGTTGTAAATCTAAATTTATTTGCAAGTTCAACATACTCTTTGTATAAGATGCCATCTTCTCCAAATAAATTTGTTTTAGAATATTTTCCAGTAGCATCTAATAGATCAAAGTACCGACTTATTCCACTTGCTGTTCTGTTTACAGATTTGACTTTGATAATTTCTTGGCTTACCGATAAAGGTCCAATATTATAATCTTCTGCTGTGATTAATCTATTTTGTGTGTAATATGTTGTTGGCGCATTTACTTTTATGCTATCATTAGTTTCAGTAGTCGCACCATTTGATACAGTATATCGCAATTCAAACGTAAGTGTTAAATTTTCTTTTGTATTATTTTTGCTGATATATGGTATTTTGATAGACACTCCTGTCATATCTGCAGGTTTTATCCTTATTGCAGCATTAGCACTTACTCTGTAATAAGATCTAAATCTGCCTCTAGGCAAATTGCCAAATACACCATCACTAAAAATTAAGTTTGCTCTATCATCTACTCTTGTTAAAACTGAATATATATTTTTTATATTTTTAGAAAGACTGTTATAGATAATATTATTACCTTCGGTAGAATCTACCTTAGTCCATTCTGTTTGCTCTGCTCCGTTGCTGTCTAATTCATATACCCATACATCTGTATTGTTAATGTTCGGAGTATCAATACTGATTATTTCATTAGCAGCAGGATTTGATATTGCAAAATCAGCTGACTCTAGCTCTCCTTGACGGAAATGAGCAAAAAATCCTGTGTTACTGCTAGAAGGGCCTGCTCCGTCGTTCCTATACAAAATTGATAACGGATTCCCTAGTCTAGGTGATTCTTCAATTATGTTACCGTCAACTATATCAGCTGGAACTACTTCAAAGGGATAAGTTACTCCCTGAACACTTCTTCTAAAATTAAAAACAGGAAGAGTTGCGTTTCGACTTGCAATTTTATATTTCTGTGTTGAAATACCATTTACTACGTCTTTTTTAACTGGCTGGCCAAAAAGATTATTTACAGGAAACGATGCATTTAACACTTTGGTAAATTGTTCATTCCAGTTAGAATTGCTAGGATCATTCCATACTATAGTTTGTCCAGAAAGGTCAAACCCGTTAGAATCAACAACAGATTCTGTTGTTTGGACACTTTGTATTTTTAGCAAACCATTACTGGCTTGATTTCTTTTAGCATTATACGATAGCAATCTTGCAAGACGTAAAACACTTTCTCTACGTTCAGCAAGCTCAAGAAAATTATCTCTTGCGTTTAAATCAATTCTAAATGAAATATTCTGCCCGAGAAAGGCAATTAAATCAATTAATGCAAGATATTCAGAACTTTCAATATAGTCGTTAAAATCTTCTGGGTAATTTTGACGCAGATAGTTAATCATTGTGCGTCTTAGATTGTCAAAGTCGTAACTCTGGAAATCAGCGTTACGGAAACTTTGATAAATTCGCTTCCAATCTTCTGCGAGTAATAATCTATTTTGTCTATCAGTTGCTGCCATGAGTTATCCTATTTCTAATATTTATTCGAAACGATTATGTACGTATATTATTAGACAGTAAAATTTAACTGATAAAACCGTTATTTTGGTCGAACGTAAACTGTAACTTTTCAGAAATGTTATAAGGTATATAAAATAGCTCACATTCTATTCTTATGCCGCTTTCAAAGCTGTCAATAACAATACTTTCTACTTGGACACGAGGATCATAGTTGACAATTCTAGTTACATCAGTTTGTATTGCTTGTTTTAAATTTTCTGTAAGGGGTTCAAACAAAACGTCCCAAATAATTGTGCCAAACTCGGGATTTTCTAGTTTTTCACCTTGACGTATATGAAAGTGATTAATTAGATCTTGTTTGATTAAGGCTAGGTCATACAATACAAAAGAGCTATTTTCTTTGTTAATAGTGCTAGTTCCTCTATAAAATCTAGACTTAGGTGCTAAAACACGTTTTTTGCCAACGTGCTGTCTTTTATATAAATCTTTTTCTATAGAGCTCATACTGTATTTACCCCCATATTAAACAACTGTAGCATTGCTTGCTGCAACCCAATTGCGTCTTACTGTTAAAAGGTACATATTAACCGAATCTATTAAATATTCAGTTTCTTTGAATTTATTACTTTGGTTTCCACCTGCAATTTTTACTTTATTAGTAGATAAATCTACGTCAGTAATAAAGCCCACGTGTCCCCCGCTTGCGTTTTTAAATTTAAACACCGCTATGTCATATTTTCGTACATTATTCCAGTCGCGCCAATCAATTTCTTCTCCGTACATAGCATAATCTAAAGCACTTTGCGTTCTTAGTGCTCTCATCTCTGCTGTTGTAAGCACATAACTAACTGCTGCTGCCGACCAAAAATGTCTTACTAACGGTTGCCCGTCTTGCCAGGTATTAAGAGCCTCTTCACCTGCAACGTAAGGAAATGCATTTGCATTTGTAACTGTGCGCATGGCTCTATTATGAATTCCCGATTGTGCGGTATCAGTTTCTGATTTGTCTAGCAGATTTGTTATAGTGTCTCTAAGCTGGAACCAAAAACCAATTGTAGATCTTGTTGACGTCCTTGCGTCATCTACAATGTGTGTATCTTCTACTTTTTCAATAAATCCATCAGGACCAGAGGTATCGTAATAAAACGCATCTTCGTTTGTGTCGTAATTTGTAGACACCACTCTAATTTTTGCAGGCTGGTCGGCTGGGTTTTCGTGTGGTTTATATGTCCAGGCTAACTCTCCGTCACCGTTGAGCTCATCTTCAAACTCATAACCTTGCGAAGCACCTAGAAAATTAACTGTTGTTGGACGACCTCTCTCCCAACTAGCGTCATTAGCTCCCACACTGAGATAATTAAGATCTTCATTTGGTATTCCTGAGCCTTCTTGTGTTTTGTAGGTGATTCGAACAGTTGCTCCTGGAGGTACATAGATAGTGTTTTTGTATTCTTTATACTCGTCGTCTACAAACACTACTCTCGGATTTTCATTACTGATAGCTGCCCATCTTGAGCTTGTGGTAAATTCAACTTTCATCGGCAATATATCTACAACACTGTCGTCTTCCCAATTGTCGAATCCGTCGCTGCCTTCGGTTATATCCCAGCCAGGCCTAGTAACTAGCTCAAATGACATAACCCCTAGTTCATCTAAGTTTTGCATATCTCGTCTAGCGTCATCAAGCTCGAGAGTCATTCTCCAAGTATTGTTTGCTGGGACTGCAAACTCAGTATTTCCAGCGTAAATAGTTTGTGTCCCACGATACTTGCCAGGCACATCAACTGGTAAATTTCTGTAAGGTCCTCTAAATTTATCTCTGCGATCGTCACGAAAAGTGTACTGGGCATCGTCATGATAAAAATATTGTATAACTCCCTTATCAGGCGTAAGCGAACTGGGTCTAGGAAAATCTCCTTCTAGATTAGCAAAGTCTACACGCAGACGATCGTCAAGGTCGTCTAGCACTTTGGCATAGCTTGAACCTGCTGTGCTTTCTCTGTCATCAAATGGATAAGAAAGATCTCTCGTGCCTCTTGGATTGTAGAATCTTAATGGTAAAACACTTGCAGCCATTATCTTTTGTCCTCCATATTTCTGACACCTTTCGAGTCAACGTGGGACCTGTATATGTACATATCTCTTTGGTGATTTAGCTCGTAGTCCTCAGTGCCAAATAGTGTTATTCTAATATTTCCTAGCATATTCCTGCCGTGATCTTTGTAGTGGTTCTTTAACCAACCAGCTAGCACTAGATCGTGTCCAAAACTGTTAAGATTTTGTAAGTTGTAGGTTGGTTCTTGTTGCTCAGTTAAGTTAAATTGAACAGCAGTTTTAGATTGGGCCCATTTTATTGCTTTTTGCTGTGCTGCTCTGCCTATTATACCAAGATACGGGCCGTGTCCTCTAAAACGGGAACCGTCTAGGTTACTTATAGTATTCCCTAGTGCTCTGCCGTATGCTGTTATGCCACCATAAACATTTTCAAAAAACTCTGTGTCAGTTGTCTGTGAGAGAATACTAACTATTTCTTCATCGGTCTTGTCTCTAAGATTAAAGTAACGTTTCCTACACACAATTATGTTTTCTTCGTCGCTGCCGTAGTTGGGTTTGGTCTCAGTTCTATCATAATCCCACTTGCCGTATTGGCTGGTAATTACTGCGCGAACTCCTAGTGCAAAATTTTCACTTAGTCCTAAATCTCTACATATATTCTTCCATTGAGTAATGCGCTCAGTACTCCACGTATACTGTCCATTTGCTTCTGTAAATAAATGAAACTCTGGATCAAATAGAGTACTTTCAGAAGACGTGCCTTGCGCAGCTGGTGTGGTTGCAAACGTATCAGGTATTTGTGCTGGATAGATGTCTTTTAATTCTGAACCTGCACGGGTCTTGTCCGGAGTAAACTCTAACGGATTTAGATTTTCGTGCTGATACCAAGGTTCGTGCATGGGTATTCTTGCAACTCGGTCTGCATATATTGCAGGAGTAGGAGGAATAGCAAAAATAGGCGGAAGATCCCATTCGCTACGTACTCTGTTAATTTTAGATATATCTGCATTATCGTGTTTATGCCATTTTACATAAGAAATAAACGGATTGGCAATAAGATTGTTAGGAATGTCTGTTACATAATCAGGTGCAGATACGCTAATGTCTGGTGCTATAGCCGGTAAATCAGCAACAGGTTGTAATTCTGTTTTAGATCCTTTTAGCTGTATTTCGTTTGCGGCTTTGTACTGAATTTTATTATCTGAATCTATACCAAATGTGTCAGCTGTTTTTATTTTGACTTGCCAGCTACTGTCAATAATAAAATCGCCGCTTTCGTTTTCGCCGCCAGCGGTTTTCATTTGAATTCCTGCTCCGCTAGAAACTATAACTCCACCTTTGTTTTCTTGGCTGGCATCAGCAGGATTGTCGCTGTTAGTTGAAGATATATTAAATTTTCCTAATGATGTTAGAGCTGCCGCTTCATTACAATCTACATTCCAGCCGCCTTGTACTAACATATTAGTCTCGCCGCCAGACCAAGTTAATATGTTGCTGTCTGCTCTTAGTTGTATATCATCGCTTTCAGATTGAAACTTGATTTCGCCGTCAACACGAACTCCATATCGGCCGTCTATTATCTGGTAAAAGTCGCCGCCGGTGGTAATTTCTGTTTCTCCTCTAGAATTAAAATAAGTATAAGCAGATTCAAAACTTATTTGCCCTAGTGTGTATAAAATAAATTTATTAGCGTCCCAGCTAACTGTAGACGAATCCCAATTTACTTCGCCTGTTCCAATGTTTAGATTTGCAGTTGAAAATTCTAAATCGCCTTGTACTTCAAATTTACTATGGTTACCCGATTTTATATGGGTACTATAACCGGCTTCTATAAGAGAATTGTTTCCTGCAGAAATTTCTAAATCTTTGCCGACACCAATTACAGTGTTTCCTATACTTTGATAACTTGCGTCCATTTGTGCATAATTTGAAATGTGTGTGCCTGCTATTTCACTGATAGCTTGGCCTGCTGTGTTGTTAATATTCAACCCAGCGGTGTTATGTATACCGTCGCCGGCGGTTGTTTTAAAATCTTTACCTACCATAAAATTGACGTTTTCGCCAGCAGTAAAATTGACATCTCTGTCGGCTGTAAAATTTAAATCATTTGACGAGTGGATGCTTATACTATCCTGTGCATAGATATCAATTTTACCATTAGACGTCATTTCTATCCAGCTGGTTCCTCGAGCGTTACCTATATAAATTAAATCTTCTGTGTTGTGTAGAAGAATTTGATGACCTGTACGAGTTTTTAATCTTAACAGTTCATTGGCTGGCAGGGTAACATCTCCGTTATGAAGAGTTCCGTCAGTGATTGCTTCTATGTTTTCATATTCTGATGGTGAATCTTTAGCATGGCCTCTTCTTAGAATTTTATCGTCGCCGTCATCCATAACAAACATACTGCCACCGAGACGACTAACAAAAACATTTGATTTGGCTCCTGTTACACCTCTTTGAAACTTAGGAGCATCTATTCTTTTATCTAATGGTCCTGGTGTGCTAATACCAAATACTGCACTAGGTATTTCCCTCCTTGCACTCGAACTTGATATTCCTCTTACATCGTCGTCTATTAGACCTTGTTGAATTAAAGTTTTAGCTAAATCAATATGTACAGGTTTTGCAAATTTTGTTGGATTTTTCTGTCCTGTTTTTTCTCTACGTTTGTTGTACTCTCCGGTAGGTGCTTTTTTGCCATAGTCTTCTAGTTGTGTTGTTGCAGCCATGCCCGGAATCATAAAATTCATAAATTCATCTTGCACACAACCTATCCAATAACCTTTACTTAAATTTCCTTCTGCAAAAACTACTAGTACTCTTGTTCCAATGTCGGGCGGAATCATCCACATACCGTAACTTTTTTGTGTGTTTTGATAGCCCGAATTTCCTGATGACCCTCCTTGCGGCGTAACTCCGTAAAAAGGTGAAAGATATTTTGCTTCTACTAATTGTCCGCTTCTTTCTGGATCGTTTCTAACATCACTAGTTTTTAGCAATTCAACTTGTAGTGTGCCCATATATTTAGGATCAAGGTGACCCACAACCACTGCTTCAAACGGCCCTGATGGAGTTTCTACTGGTTTATTTCTTGTTCTACTTTCGCCTGCCATAATACTATTTTATCCAAGTAAGTCGTCTGCGTTTAGTTCGGGTGGATTTTCTATTAGGTCTGATAACTGGTCTAATACATCAGACACTCCTGGAATACCGTCGCCGTCTGGATCTGTAGGATCCCACGAACCGTCTAATATACTATCTACATCCTCCGGTATTAAATTGACGTCTATACCTAACTGAGCTGCTAATGCTTCACGTGTAACTGATAATGGATCAAGTCCTCCTATTAGTGCTCTGGCATTATCAAGAGCAGCAGCAGCTAACTGAGCCACTGTGCCTCCAGGCAATAACGACAAAATTTGGTCTAATGTTGCTTGAGTGTCTTGGATTATATTTCTATCTGCATCATAAACACTACCCGGTACATCACTTTGTGCTGAGTTTGTAGCATCACCTGTGCGCACAAGACTTGTTGCAGCACCGTCTTGCTGACCTCTTACTCTAATTAATTTTAATGTTGATGTATATTTGTTTTGCGAAATTTCGTGTCTTACTTCAGGCACTAGATATACTCCGCTAAACGATCCTATAATTTTTGTAGAGGTACTAGGAAATCTCATTAAGCCGTCTTTGTCATAATCTATAGGAGTTCTAAATACAACATTTACATGAACTTGTCCGTTTTGATAATTTACACTACCATCCGGTGTCATGTTATCGTAACTAGTGTTGCCTGCAGAGTAATTGCCTGTTCCCGAATCTGCTATCCAATAAGGATCTCCCATTATGGTCATTTCACAATTTATCATATCTGCTGTAGAGCCGTCAAGAAGTGCTTGATGAAAAGATCTTGCAATTTGTGTTTCAGGTTTATCGTCTCCTAATCCGCCCTGATTACCTGTAGTTTGTTTTGCATCGCCTGCTATTTTTGCAGTTCCTTCTTCGTTAAAAGTAGGAGGCACTGCATCTGGATCTGCTATAACATTAACTTCTCCGGCGGCTGGCTGAACTGCTTTATCTGATGCTCCTAGTCGTTTTGTTCCTTCGCCGAAGTCTTCAGGTACTTTTGTAAGATATGCATACTGATAGTCAATTTTAAAATCTAATACATCTTCGTTTTTACCAGTATATATGTAGTTGTATTGTTTTGCACACTGACTTTTTATATGAGGAATAATGCTAGAACTAGTTGGTGATTTAAAGAAACTGTGATGAACTTTATACTCTATTACTCTAAACACAAAAACCTTTGGATAATCGCCTGTCATTTTTAGTGTTTTATCATCAGGAACAACAAACACCTGTGGTTCTATTCTAAACCAGTCTAGCATACCGTCAGCAGGTAAATTTTTTAATTGATTTAACAGTTTTTTAGAGTACCCGCTTGATAATATTACTTCTTCTATAATATCTTGGATGCGGATACTAGACTTAAATTTAAACTTTCTTAAGTCGTCACTTAGCTGTAATTCTACGTTACCTCGATTATAAATTTGATTTACTGTGTCGTATGCAAATGCATCTTTTCCAAACGGATGTTCGCCGCCATCAATCCAAGATTCTGTAATTATTTGAGTTCCAATATCATTAATATTATTAGGATCTTCTGAAAAAGCTCTAATAGTTTCACCTATTGTAGACCTGCCTTTTACCTTTCCAGTCTGGCCTGCCTTGAAGGTGTCAAAGTCTGCTTGAATATCGATTAAATTTGCTTCTCCTCCTGTTCCTCGAATACTTGCATATAAAGTTTCGTCATCTTGTACGCCACTTGGTTCTGCAACAATAGTTGCTCCGCCGTCAGTAGTGCCGTCTGCTAGTCCTGCATTTTCTCCTAGTTTGTCTTTTTTAGGAAAAGAAATAACGTATTGGTCTGCTAGATTAACTTTTCCTTTGTCTTCTTTTTCAATTTCTCGGGTGTTTATTTCTGTAGTTAAACTGTTAAGTCCTGATTGTAATATTTCTGCAACCGTTCTGCCCGATATGCTTATGTCTGACCTCATTTTTTGAGTTGTATCAGACAAAGCTGATTCGTTATAAGGCACAGCAGTAACAGCATATACAGAACCTGCTTCAGTAACTTCAAATGTTATGTCAGTAATTTTTAAAGGTATAAATCTGTTTGCATAAGATCCGCTGCCAACATTGTTTGCATTGTCATATCCTATAAATTCTAACATTAGCAAATATACTGCAGAAGTATGAACAGGATAACCTAATGCCTTTGCTCCAACTCTTATCGTTTCTATAAACTGTCCCATACTGTAAGGTTCAGTGATTCTAAATTGAATGTTAGTAGCGTTTGTTCCACCTGTTTTTGCTGTAGGACTTATAATCGAATCCATAGACAAGTCATCGATAAAAAACTCAGTTGCTATGCCAAATTCATTTTCTGAATCTGTCATAGGTTTGTATGGGGCAATTCCGCCGCCGCTTCTTACTAAGATTGTGCTTGGTACTTTTTGTCTATAACCCAAAGGTCCTAGAGGATCATTTAATTCATCAGGCCCTATCATTGCTAAAGTCATTACGCAGTTAAAACTAGCAAATGCTGCTAATTCATTTGGCCAAGGAGGCGGAGTAGTGCCTGGAATTAGTTGTCCTGTTGCAGCAGGATCATTTTGCATTGGTCCTGGTGTGCTACTTTCTGCCATTATATCCCCAGTGTTCTAGTTAAACTTGGTCCTTGCGGCAAGTATATTGTAGTTCCTGCTTCTATATCATAAATCGGATCTTTTATGATGTCCATATTTCTTTGAGCAAAGACCCACCATAATTTTGGTGTTTTATATAAATCATAGGCTAATAGATCTGGACGATGATTGTATTGAGGTTCAATAGTATATAAAACATCATCACCTGCCGCAGGTATAGGTCTGATTGCCAAATAACCCAATGCTCCGGTTGATAATTGCCCTGTCTTTGCGTAAGGGCTTGTTGCTTTATATGTAGACATTAAATAAACCCTGTATTATTTTGATCAGCAATAAAATCGCCCTTAACAAACTTATCTAAACTAAACTGTCTAACAGTATCTCTGCTGTATGTTGGTCTACAACTTACAGTAATTACTGAATGGCTAGGAGCCCAACTTTCCTTACCAGCTTTTCCTGGTACTTCTACTTTAATATAATCTATGTCTTGTGCCAATTCAACCTGAAAACTAGTAATAATAATAGGTACGTCTTTAAACACGTAATCACCATAACCATTTAATCTTGACAACGGCGGAGGTGCGCCAGCATTAGAAGAGCTTTCTCCGTAAAACATTTTTGTAACTGATCGTAAAAAGTGTATACTTGCTAACCAGTACTCTGCATCTGCTGAATTTTCGACGTAAAAATCTCCGGTAATCTGAATATCATCCACTCTGCTGCTTTCGTAAACTGGGAAAGGATAATTACTATGAACTGGTTGTAAACTATTATAATTTGCACTGTGCATCATAATAATTGAAGGAGTAAAGGGGAATACCATCGAGTTACCTGTATCTATTAAGGGTTTTAATACATTACCCATTTGCAACGACTTAGGTACAGTTAATCTGACTCTCCAGTCATTTCCGTCTTTGTTAACAGTTGTAGCAGCAGTAATCGATTTAAAAGTAGGTATTGCATTAGTAGGCAAAGATCTACTTCTTAGATTACTTAAAAAACCGAACGGGTCATCAAAGATATCGCCTAAGGCGCTACCAACTGCATCTTCCACCGCGTCGATGGCGGCATCTTTTAAATCATCAACTAATGACATATTTCTCTCCTATGTTATTATTTAGTTGACTTTTTTAAGTGCGTATATTATAATAGATACTATAAGGAGAAATATTCGTGAGAAAAGTAAACTATTTAAACAACAAAGATATTCTAGCGGAGATACACAAATCAAAAACAACGTTTTGCAGTTTTGTTGAATCAGAATATCATCAATACGACATTATATTAGACAGTGTTGACCGTATTAACATACGCACAATCGCAGAAGCAAAACGAAATAAGGCAAAAAGGCTACAACAAAAAGATTTTGAAACACGTAAATTAGCAGGCGAAAAAGTAAAACTAGCAGAATGTGAAGTAGACTATAGAAAGATAACAAAAGAAGAATTAATTTTTAGAATTATGACATTTGATCATATTCCGGAAGAAAAAGGCAGAAAGAAAAATCCCAAAACCATAGCAGACACAAAAACAAAGCTAAATTTTCCTCCTTTCCAACACTTTAAATTTAACGAAAACGACGAACTAACTTGTGTAGGTAAAAGTCATTGGGTTGGTGGTATGGAAAATGGTTATTTTTCTAAGACTAGCGGACAAGCCACAGAAAAACTAGCTCGTATGTGGATGAAGTTGTGCGAACGTTATGCTACTAGAGGAAATGTGCGCGGTTACACTTATAATGACGAAATGCGCGGGCAGGCTATACTTCAACTTGCTCAAATTGGCTTACAATTTGACGAATCAAAGTCAAATAATCCGTTTGCTTACTACACTGCGGCAGTAACTAACAGTTTTGTTAGAGTTATTAATATCGAAAAACGCAATCAAAATATTCGAGACGATATTCTAGAAATGAATGACATGAATCCTTCATATACTAGACAAAACGAAGGTCAATGGGAAGCAGCACAACGTAGAGAAGCCGAAAGAAATGGTGATTAACCCTATTGACTATTTGACATAACAGTATTATAATAGTTTAATAGAGGAATTTTGAGTGTTTAAAAAAGCAGCAGTATTTACAGATATACATTTTGGTTTAAAAGGCAACAGCAGATTACACAACGACGATTGTGAAGAATTTGTAGACTGGTACATAGAGCGAGCCAAAGAACACGGTTGTGAGACTGGTATTTTTTGTGGTGACTGGCATCACAACAGAAACAGTCTTAATATTACAACCATGGATGCTACTATTAGAAGTTTAGAAAAACTAGGCAAAGCATTTGATCAGTTTTTCTTCTTTCCTGGCAATCACGATTTGTATTACAAAGATAAGCGTGATATCCATTCTGTTGAGTTTGGTAAACACATTCCTGGTATTACTGTAGTCAATGAAATCCTAGAGCAAGACGATGTAGCACTTGTTCCGTGGCTGGTAGGCAACGAATGGAAAACTATTGAAAAGTGTAAAGCCAAATATATGTTTGGTCACTTTGAATTGCCGCACTTTTATATGAATGCTATGGTACAAATGCCAGATCACGGCGACTTAAAACCAGAACACTTCAAAAATCAAGAGTTCGTATTTAGCGGACACTTCCATAAACGCCAGGTTAAAGGCAAAATTCATTACATTGGTAACGCATTTCCCCACAATTATGCGGATGCGTGGGATGATGATCGAGGTATGATGATACTTGACAAAGAAAATGGCAAAGATCCAGAATATATCAACTGGTGGAACTGTCCAAAGTATCGAACTGTGAAACTTTCTGAGCTGTTAGACAAAACAGATGACATAATCAAACCCAAAATGTACCTTAGAGTAACACTAGACTTGCCAATTTCCTATGAAGAAGCCAGTTTTATCAAAGAAACATTTATTACTTCACACGGTTGCCGTGAAATTACACTGATTCCGCAAAAACAAGTAGAAGAAATTTCCACAGAGTTGGATATTACACAGTTTGAAAGTGTTGATCAGATTGTATCTAAAGAAATTGCGGCAATTGATTCGGATAATTTTAACAAACAGTTACTATTGGAAATCTATAACGAGTTATGATTAAACTAAAGGATTTAACAGTAAAGAATTTTATGAGTGTGGGCAACCAGACTCAAGCAGTAGATTTTAACAAAGAACAACTTACTCTTGTGCTAGGAGAAAATCTAGATCAAGGTGGAGACGATTCAGGTTCACGTAACGGTACTGGTAAGACTACTATTATTAACGCACTCAGTTACGCACTGTATGGGCAAGCTCTTACCAACATCAAACGCAACAATTTAATTAACAAAACCAACTCAAAAGGTATGTTGGTTACACTACATTTTGAAAAAGACGGTGTCGACTACAGAATTGAACGAGGACGTTCACCTAATGTGCTAAAGTTTTTTGTAAACGACGAAGAACAAGAGCTAATTGACGAGTCGCAGGGCGATTCACGTAAGACACAAGAAGATATCAACGATATGTTGGGCATGAGCCACGATATGTTCAAACACATTGTGGCACTAAACACTTACACTGAGCCATTTTTAAGTATGCGCACCAACGATCAGCGAGACATCATTGAACAGTTGTTGGGTATTACCATACTTTCTGAAAAAGCAGAACAGTTAAAGGAACAGTCTAGAGTAACTAGAGACGCTATTACTGAAGAAAATGCTAGAATCAATGCTATACAACAGGCAAATGAAAAAATAGGTGAAACTGTTGACAGTCTGCGTACTAGACAACGTGCCTGGCAGTCAAAGCAAAAGCAGGACATTGAAAGACTACAGCAGGGCATTGACGAATTAGAAAAATTAGACATAGACAAAGAACTAGAAGCACATGAACTGCTGAGTACTTGGGCTGAGAACAACAATGCTATTACGGCTCTTAACAAAGAAAAGAGCACATTGGAAGTAGCACTAGAACGTGCTGAGAATTCTGTACAAAAAGTACAAAAAGACATCGCAGAACTAGAAGAAGCAACCTGCTATGCTTGTGGTCAAGAACTTCATGCTGATAAAAAGCAGGAAATACTTGACAAGAAAATGAAAGAGCTCAAAGACGCCGACACATACAAAATAGACATAGCGGAAAAACTGTCTGAAGTAGAAGAAGCACTAGCAGAAATAGGTGACATAAACGGACGACCCAACACATTTTATGAAACTGCTAAAGAAGCATACGAACACAGACAAAATGTTGACAGTTTGCGTCAGGCACTTGACACAAAGAAACAAGAAACTGATCCTTATATAGAGCAAATTGAAGATCTAGAAAATACTGGTATTCAAGAAATAGATTGGGGTCCTATGAATGACCTTAACAACTACAAAGATCACCAAGAGTTTCTGCTAAAACTGTTAACCAACAAAGATTCTTTTATACGTAAGAAAATTATTGATCAAAATCTTATGTATTTGAACAATAGGCTTACATATTATCTCGACAGACTGGGTTTACCGCATCTAGTTGTGTTCCAAAATGATCTAAATGTGGAAATTACACAACTAGGTCAGGACTTAGACTTTGATAACCTGTCAAGAGGTGAAAGAAACAGACTGATATTAGGTATGAGCTTTGCGTTTAGAGACGTTTGGGAAAGTTTATATCAAAATATCAACCTATTGTTCATAGACGAGCTGATAGATTCAGGCATGGACACAGCAGGTGTTGAAAATGCTCTTAGTGTGCTTAAGAAAATGGGCAGAGAGCGCGAGAAAAACGTGTTCCTTATTTCACACAAGGACGAACTGGTGGGTAGAGTCAATCATGTTATGAAAGTTATCAAAGAAAACGGCTTTACCAGTTACGAAAACGATATTGAAATAATAGAATGATAGAAGACGATACTCATGACAAGTTGACCAAAGCATATCTTGAGTATTTTAAGGTCAACGAACTATTTGAAGCACGTAATTCACAGCGTACACACAGAAATGCGCGAAGATGGTTGCGAGAAATACGCAAACTTGCTAAAATACGCATGGACGAAATACACGACAAACACATAAACAAAGGCAAGAACCAAAACCAAGGCACAGACGATTAAGGCTCCGGTAAGTAGCTACATGACGTGGATGTATGATGGCGAAATTGTAGACGAAATACCAGAAGGCTACATAGGATTTGTATATCTCATCACAAATAAAAAGAACGGCAAAAAGTATATAGGCAAAAAACTAGCTCAATTCAAAAAAACAAGGCCGCCGCTCAAAGGTAAAAAAAATAAAAGACGTTCAACAGTCGAATCTGACTGGAAAGACTATTGGGGTTCATCAGATAACCTGCTAGCAGACGTAGAAAAGTATGGCAAAGAGAATTTTCTTAGAGAAATACTACACTACTGCGAGTCTAAAGGCGTTTTAAGTTACCTAGAAGCCAAAGAACAGTTTGATCGCAGAGTTTTAGAAACTGACGATTACTATAATGGCATTATTAATGTAAGAGTAGGCTCCTCACAGGCGTTAAGAGAACATCTCAAGCGTATCTAAGGCAATATAACAAGCAACACACAAGGTTAGCCCGCCAGATTGTAATCGGGCTGTGGAAAAACCTATGGAAACATAGGACACGTACACTTTGACGCCAATAGCGAACCATAGTTGGATTGAAGTAGATTGAATGTTGCCAATCAAGAACCACAATGTTCATAAAAACCGTGTGCTAGGAACGAAGTAGCGGGTAATACATTGAGTGTATGATATAATACACTTACTGTATGATGTCGACGTAGGTTGGGAAAGGTCAGAGCCCATTGAACAGTGAAAATACCTACTTCCAAAGTCTAGGCTGGGCGAACTCACATGAAGCTCATTTTTTTAGGCGGAACCGTAAGTGGTTCCGTCTGACTGAACAATCTACATGAAACTTAAAACAACTTCGTTGTTTAAATCAAATAAAATAGTTTGAGCGTTAGCGAAAACTTGTATGAGCTTTAGCTCATACATTAATATAACTTTGTATTTCCGTATAAATAATACAAAGTTTAGGAATAATCACTATGAATGTACATGATATAATAAACAACGAAGCAAAATCGATGACTATGAACCGCGATGGCAAGAAAATTGAACTTACTAAATCTGGTGATTCAATGAAGCCTAAATGGAATTTAAAGATTGATGGTAAAGATCATGGCACATTTGATTCTGAAAAGGCTGCTATGCGACATTCAGCAAAACTAAAGGAAGCACCTGTAGGAGCTTTAAAGCAAATAGGACGTAAAGTTGGAGCAAAAGCTGCTGGAGCAGTTGGTATGAAAGGAACTGCTGCTGGACTTAGTGGTGCTGCTGAAACAGGTGATGTTGCTAGACAATTAAATGTAGATCTTAAAAAGTATGCCGGACAAACTGGCATGAATCTAAAACAACTAGACGCACAGGATCTAGCTGCGTTTTTAAAGTCAAAAGGTTTTCCTACTACACCACTTGCTGGTGTATCAGGTGTACTTGCTCCTAAACAGATTGATCAAGCTCTATTAAAAGCAGCTCAAGAAAAAGCAAAGGTTGGCGGAGCCAAAGCAAGTCCGGGCGTAGCCGGCAGCGGCGCTGCCGCTGGTTCTCAGCAGCAGGGCGGAGGATTCCTTGACAGAGCAACACAAAAAGTAGGTGGACAAGGAACAAAAACTGGTAAGCCTGCTGGTACAGGACAAGCTGCTGCTCCAGGAGCCACAACTGCTAGTCCTAATCCCGATATAGCAAAGCAAATTGAAGCAGTAAAAGCAAAAATACAAAAACTAGACGCACAACAAAAACAAGAACTGATAGGAATGATCTAATGAAACTTCAAGAAGTAACAGCATACAACTTACGCTCGCAAACTATTCTAAATGAAAGTTGGGACGTTCTTACAGAAAGTCAAAGAATCTATCTTGGAAAGTTTGAGCGCGAACTGTGGCCGTTAATGGAAGAACTAGTTCGCTTGTGCGAAGCAGAGCTAACACCAGATCAAATTAAAAATATTTTTACCAGTGCCGAACAGCAAGCCGCAGGACAACGTACAGGTTTAGGCAAAGCAAAAGACGTTGCTGGCGCAGCAGTAAAACTTCCAGGAGAAGTTCTTAAAAAAATTAATGCCAAAGTAAACGAACTTGGCAAAATGGCTCAAGACACTGGACCTGTAAAAAATGCTGACGCACAATTTGAAAAATTAAAAGCAAAAATTGCTGGTGACAATCCTAAACTAGCAGACCAAGTTAAAAAAGTAGGCGACTGGATGAAAGCAAATCCAGGCAAAGCCAGTCTAGCTATTGGTATACTAACAGCCGCCGCAGCGTTTGCTGCTGGACCAGCAGGTGGTGCTGCCGCAGGTATGTTATTGCGTTCCACAAAAGAACTGATGCAGGGTGAAAAATTATCCACAGCAGTTGGTAAGAGTGCTAAAACAGCAGCAATTGGTGCTCTAGCTGGTATGGCATTTGATGCTATTGGTGATACTGTTGTTGATAATATTGCTGCCGCAGGTGAAGCAGACATAAACGCAATGGAAGCAGCGTTAAAAGCAGCTAATGTTGAAGATGCTATGGCCGAAATAGATCCTGAACTACAAGCACTTATTCCTGAACTAAACGATACTACAAGTTTGTCAATGTCTGGCAACATAAACAACTTTTATTTTAACTATGATGTTATAATGGATCCTGAACAGCAGGCTACATATAACAGTTTGCGCGATGCTATGTCAGGAGCGAAACCTTTCAGCGAAGAATATTATCAAGCAGCAGGTAAGTTCCACGATTTTATGGCAGGTGTAGCAAATGATCCAGAACAGGTCCAACTCAAGCAAGCACTTGAAGCTCTAAAAGCAGCACAAGCATCTGACACTCTTTCGATAGAACAGTTAGATCAACTTATTGACCAAGAAGTAGAACTAACTGATAAACTTAACGCACTAGTAGGAGCAGACAAAGCAGTTGCCGCAGCAGCTCAAGCAGCAGCTCAGGAAGCAACAGCCGATAAAGAAAATGCTGTTAAAGCGTCACCACCTAAGCAAGGCGAATTAGATTTACAAGGTGGCGGAGCAAAAGAATCACTGTCAATGGAAGAACGCTTTGAACTTTATCTTGCTGAAGCACCTAAGCAAGGTAAACTGGGATTAGATAATCCTAACTCTATGGGCGCAAAAATGAAAGCTGGAGTTAAAGGAGCATTAGGCAAAGCCAAGTCAGCAGTTCAGCAAAAAGGCAAAGATATTACACAGCAAGTTACTGCTAACAAGTTAATGAAAGCATGGAAAGCAGCAGGCGAACCTACTGACACTGGATCTATTGTAAACATATTAGCATCAGCTGGTGTAAGTGACGATCAAATTGCTACAATAGGACAAGAACAAAAGGTAAAACTTCCTGCTCCTACTAAAGCACCAGCAGCAGATAAAGCAGCAGCACCACAAGCAGGTGGCGAACAACCAGCAGCAGCACCACAAGCAGGTGGCGAACAACCAGCAGCAGCACCACAAGCAGGTGGAGCAGTTGATGTTAAATCTATAGCAGCTGAAATTAAAAAGCTACCGCCGGAAGCAGTTCAAGAAATTAAAGCAGCATTACAAAAAGAAATAGGAACACCGGCTGCTAAACCTAGAACAGGTGGAAAACAAAAAGGTGTACTTAGTCAAACACCGTCTGCTATAAGAAGAAGACAAGCAACAGCAGCTCGAAGAGCAGCAGATGCAGGGTTATCGGTAAGCAAACCGGCAGCAGCGCCAGCAGCACCGGCAGCGCCTAAAGTTAAAAAGTAATTAAAAGAAAGGTAAGCCTGATTTTTTAGTTGTTTCGATATTTTCTTTGATTAGATTGGAACAAATTTCTCTATCGTCAGGACTCATATAGTATATTTCTTCCAACGACACGCTTCCTCGCATAAACCAAGAAAGTCTCATAAGTTCTAATTTGAATTGTTTTTGCTGGCGTTCTAGGATCTTAACCTCATTCAAAATTTCTTCAACCGGCCAGGTTAAGATCCTTATCCGAAAAAATTTGCTTGGTCGAACGTAATAGGAACATCAAATTCAGCAGGCGCACCTTTGTCTTGATCTTCTTTGTCAGACATAACTTTCATCGGCTCTAATGTGTATTTGTCTTTTTGGCTAGTGATATGATCGGTAATAATATTATAGAACTTTTTATCGGCATTTTCGATAAATTCTTTTATTTGATTTTTGTCAGTAACTGTTTCTTCACCAACTTGAATAGACACAACACTTGAAATAATCATTCCAACAGTGAGTTCTGTAAGTTTTTTAAAACTTACGTTAAATCTTTCAATTTTTTCTTCTTCTGACAATGTTGCATCATTTACTAAAGAAAACACTCTTTGCTCTTCAAAAGTTTTAAGAGCATTTTGTGTAAACTCTTTATAATTCATAGGTTTAATTGTAATTATAAGATCATCAATATAAACTGTGTCGTCAAACTCTATAGTATTAAACTTGTCTAACAAAGGCCTTAAATCCATTTGAAAGTCACGTTCTTCGTCTATGTTAGGAATTTTAGTTGTGACATTCATGAACTCGCCGTAGGTAGCTATACGAATAGCAATTAATGCAGCATCTAAATCTAAACTAGGCATAAGCCAGGCATTTTTTATTGCAGGTATACAACTTTGAATGACATCAACGGTAGATTGTCCGTTTATCAGTGCATCTGGCGTTTTAAACGCTAGCTCGTCTTTTGCTGTCATTGAAAATACAGGGTACTCGCCAGTCTCCGATATTTCTAAAGTTCCAGGCGGATAGTATTTCCCGTTACTAGGTAAAGACAAATATAGTTTAGGTTGTCTAAAATATTTCTGTAAAGGGTTAGATCCCTGTGAAGTTATTTCTGCCATATTATTCTCCGTATAAATACAATACACACGTATGTATCTTTTTTATTTATATGCGTATATTATAGGAAATTTAGAATATGGCAGGACCTGTAAAAGGCACTTGGGGCGGAGAAGATATCGAACTCAACGATGCCGCGACCGAAACTACCCTATTACTTTTAGTAAAAGCAGTTGAAAAACTTGCTAAAAATCAAGGTGGCTCCGGATCAGGGTCTGCAGAAGAATCAAGCAAACAAATTAAAGATCTAGGCGAAAAAGCCGATATAAGCCAAGAACAAGTAGAAGAATTAGGGGAAGCATCAGAAACCGCTGCTAG
>Ga0255772_10001089_pt1 | contig 27004 bp, 23 predicted proteins | sample 071ome_34_FD_179970 | JGI IMG/M metagenome (GOLD analysis project Ga0255772, IMG submission 179970) | Coastal salt marsh microbial communities from the Groves Creek Marsh, Skidaway Island, Georgia - 071411BT metaG (version 2) | ecosystem: Environmental > Aquatic > Marine > Intertidal zone >...
GATTTTATTCATTCCATTAACGGACTTGAGAATGCTCATATCTTAAGACCTGGTTATGCAATTGAGTATGACTATTTTGACCCCAGGGGACTCAAGCAGACCCTTGAAACCAAAAAAATCAGAGGATTATTCTTTGCAGGGCAGATCAATGGAACGACGGGTTACGAGGAGGCAGCAGCGCAAGGGCTTCTGGCTGGAATCAATGCCGCCCTCCAATTCCAAGAAAAAGAATCCTGGACCCCAAAAAGGGACGAATCATATATCGGTGTAATGATTGATGATCTAATCACCAAAGGCACCAATGAGCCTTATAGGATGTTTACCTCAAGAGCCGAGTACCGTTTAATTTTAAGAGAGGATAATGCCGATGAGAGATTGACCCCATCGGCAAGAAAACTAGGCCTCGTGGATGATAAAAGGTGGAGTGCTTTTGAGACTAAATATGAAAAAGTCTATTCTGAGATCTCAAGACTCAACTCTATTTGGGTCCAGACTGGTAACGAGTCAGTTGAGAAGGTTTTGGGCAAACCTTTAAGTCATGAATATTCACTGGGCTCTTTATTGAAAAGGCCTGGAATGAACTATGAGTCAATCAAAGGGATCGAGGAGGGTAAACCCTATTTGGATGAGAAGATCCTAGCCGAACAGGTAGAGAACCAGATCAAATATGAGGGTTACATTAAACGTCAAAAGGAAGAGATCAATAAGTACCGTGCCAATGAAGAGCTCAAAATTCCAGATGACATTGACTATCAATCTATCAAGGCATTATCTTCCGAGGTGAGGCAAAAACTAACCGAATATAAACCCGAAACCATAGGGCAAGCCTCGAGAGTTCAGGGTGTCACCCCTGCATCCATATCTATACTTTTGGTTTTTATAAAATCCCTTAAAAAAAGTCATCAAAAAACCAAGGAAAAGGCTTAGAAAATTAATCTTTCAAAGTCAAAAAAATAGTTCAAAAAAAACCTTATATTTTTTCACGGTTTTCAAGTGTAATATATAATGAAACAATGAAATATTACTTCAATTTCAACCTAAATTGTCGTGCGGTAGCTATTGCCTGTCTGACAGGAATTGGTCTTCGATAATAGCCATTATCGAGATTTTTCGGACACGTTAGAACGCCAAATCGAGTTTTAGAAATGCCATGAAAAACAATAATTTATAAATCATGAAGATTGCGGTTGCTGGTTCAGGCTATGTGGGGCTCTCCAATGCGGTGTTATTAGCGCAGCATCATGAGGTGGTTGCCCTCGATATCATTCCAGAGAAAGTAGCGCTGATTAATCAGCGCAAATCACCCATCGTCGATGCAGAGATCGAAGATTTTTTGGCGAATCGTGAGCTGAATCTTAAAGCCACCAAGGATAAGCAAGAGGCTTTCGCAGGAGCTGAGTATGTGGTGATTGCCACGCCAACTGACTATGACCCAGTAACCAATTATTTTAATACCGGGTCGGTTGAGGCTGTTATCCGTGATGTGAAGAGCGTGAACCCTGACGCAGTGATGGTCATCAAATCAACTATCCCGGTGGGCTATACGCAAAAGCTGATGGATAGCAAAGGCTGTAAGAACCTCATCTTCTCGCCTGAGTTCTTGCGTGAAGGTAAAGCGTTATATGACAACCTCTATCCATCTCGCATCATTGTGGGCGAGCGATCAGATCGCGCACAAAAGTTTGCTGATTTGCTCGTTGAAGGAGCAATCAAGAAAGATATCGATGTCTTGCTTACCGATCCAACTGAAGCAGAAGCGATCAAGTTATTTGCTAATACCTATCTCGCGATGCGTGTCGCGTACTTCAATGAGCTAGATACCTATGCTGCAGTGCATGGCTTAGATAGTCGTCAGATCATCGAAGGTGTAGGGCTTGATCCGCGTATTGGCTCTCATTACAACAACCCAAGCTTTGGTTATGGCGGCTACTGCTTGCCAAAAGATACCAAGCAGCTTCGTGCTAATTACAGTGAAGTGCCACAGAACTTGATCCAAGCGATTGTTGACTCAAACAACACGCGTAAGGATTTTGTCGCCGATAGTATTATCGCGAGAGGACCTAAGGTTGTTGGTGTATATCGCCTAACCATGAAATCAGGCTCAGATAATTTCCGAGCATCTTCAATCCAAGGTGTGATGAAGCGCATCAAAGCCAAAGGCATTGAAGTAGTGGTGTATGAGCCAGTGTTAACCGAACAAGGTGAGACCGAGTTCTTTCACTCTAAGATAATAGATGACTTAGAAGAGTTCAAGCAACTAAGTGATGTAATTATTGCCAATAGGATGGTCGATGAGCTAAACAATGTTAAGACTAAGATCTATACAAGAGATTTATTTAACTCAGATTAGTTACTAGAATAGCCCTTATCAATCTTAAATTCTAATTCTTTATAACCCCTTGAGAAAAATCAAACCCATTATTCTTTGTGGTGGAAGTGGAACAAGACTTTGGCCACTGAGTCGTCAGTCACTACCCAAACAGTTTGTGCCTCTGATGGATGATAAGAGTCTATTGGAGATGACTCTTCGGAGGATTGAAGGGCTTGCATCCAATCAACCCATCCAAGTGCTTGCCAATATCGATCACAAATTTTTAGTTCAAGATCATGCCAAATTAGCAGATGTTGAGGTTGAGATGGTACTTGAGTCCAGTGCTAAAAATACCGCACCCGCAATACTTACAGCAGCACTTTTAGCAAATGAAGATGAACTACTCTTATTCTTGCCAGCAGATCACTATATCCCGGATAGAGATTTATTTAATAAAACCATCAAGAAAGGAGTAGATTCTGCATTGAATGGCTCGATTGTTACCTATGGTATCAGACCCACATCTGCACACACTGGATATGGTTACATTGAATGTGAAGAAAACAATAGCTCTCCTTTTAGGGTAAATCAATTCATTGAAAAACCCAATCAAGAAAGTGCACAGGATTATATCAATCGTGAAAATTACTTCTGGAATGCAGGAATATTCTTAGCAACTGCTAAGACCATTATTAATGGTATGAAGGAATATGCTAGAGATATTTTTGATTCAGTCAGCTTATCAGTAAAAGGTGCTAAAAAATCCAAGGACTCAATTTACCTCAATAAAGAATCATTTGACAGAACCCGTGCGGAGTCGATTGATTATGCGCTTCTTGAAGAGTTCAAAGATATTGTCATGATTCCATACTCAGGAGAGTGGTCAGATGTCGGAGGTTGGAATGCTCTTGCGGATCTAGATGCTGCTCCATCAAAAAATGGCTATCAGTATGATTCCGTGAATACTTATATTAAGTCTAACAAAAGACCCGTCGTAGTGCTTGGCATGAAAGACACGATTATTGTCGATACTTCTGATGCGATTTTAGTTGCAGGCAAAGACCATGCTGAAAAAGTTAAAGAAGTGGTGGCTGATCTATCGAAAAAAAATATTAAACAATCACAAGAACACAACTATTCCAATAGACCTTGGGGGTTATTTGAGTCGATTGAAGAAGGTATGGGATACAAAGTTAAGAATATTACTGTTAACCCTGGTGAGAGTTTAAGTCTTCAAAGACATCAGCATCGAGCTGAGCACTGGGTGGTGGTTCAAGGAATTGCAGAGTTTGTTTGTGGGAATGAAACATTTACACTTCAACAAAATGAATCCACATATATACCGAAAGGTGAAATTCATCAGCTATCCAATCCAGGAAGAGAAGTATTGAAAATCATTGAGATTCAAACGGGAGATTATCTTGAGGAAGATGATATTGAGCGTTTGGATGATCGATATGGCAGAGCTAAAAAAATTTGAAAATTTTATAAATACACTTTATATGAAAAAAGCATTAATCACTGGAATCACAGGACAAGACGGGGCCTATCTTGCCGAGTTTTTATTGGATAAAGGTTATGAGGTCCATGGCATTAAAAGAAGATCCTCTCTTTTTAATACCGATCGTATTGATCACCTCTACCAAGACCCTCATGAGAAGGAACAGAATTTTATTTTGCACCACGGAGACCTCACCGATTCCAGCTCACTCATTCGAATCATTCAAGAGGTTCAACCCGATGAAATTTATAACCTTGCTGCACAATCACATGTGGCAGTATCTTTTGAGGAGCCTGAATATACCGCAAACTCCGATGCACTAGGAGCTTTGAGGATTCTTGAAGCAATTAGAATTCTTAAACTTGAGAAAAAGACCAAGTATTACCAGGCATCTACTTCTGAGCTTTATGGTCAGGTGCAAGAAGTCCCACAAAATGAGAATACGCCCTTTTATCCAAGAAGCCCCTATGCAGTAGCTAAACTCTACGCCTATTGGATTACAGTGAATTATCGTGAGGCTTATGGGATTTATGCCTGTAATGGAATTCTATTCAATCACGAATCTCCAATTCGTGGTGAGACCTTTGTAACGAGAAAGATCACCAGAGCCCTGGCAAAAATTAATCTCGGACTCCAAGATTGTCTTTATTTGGGCAATATGGATGCCAAACGTGATTGGGGTCATGCAAAAGATTACGTCGAGATGCAATGGCTCATGCTACAACAAGACAGTCCTGAGGATTTTGCCATTGCCACCGGTGAGCAGCATAGCGTCAGAGATTTTGTTAACGCTGCTGCTAAAGAGTTGGAGATGGATATCAACTGGTCAGGGAGCGGTGTTGACGAGATTGGAACCTGGAATGGTAAAGAGATTGTGAAAGTAGACGAGAGGTATTTTAGACCCACTGAGGTCGAAACGCTCTTGGGTGACTCTAATAAAGCAAAAACCAAATTGGGCTGGTCACCTAAGATCAGTTTTAATGAGTTAGTCTCTGAGATGGTCAGAGAGGACTTCAATGCAGCTAAAAGGGATCAACTGGTCAAAGATCATGGATATGAGACATTAAATTACCATGAATAAATCGAATAAGATTTATGTTGCTGGTCATCGAGGGATGGTGGGCTCTGCGATTGTTCGTGAGCTCAAAAATCAGAACTATGATAATATCATTACTCGAACTCACAGTGAACTTGATCTAACCAACCAACAACAAGTCCAAGAATTCTTTTCCCAAGAAAAACCCGATCAGGTTTATTTGGCAGCTGCTAAGGTGGGAGGGATTTTTGCTAATGACAATTTTCCAGCTGATTTTATTTATCAAAACTTAATGATTGAGGCAAATGTCATTTATTCAGCATTTAAAAGTGGCGTCAAGAAACTTCTATTTTTAGGATCTAGTTGTATTTATCCAAGGTTGGCTGATCAGCCTATGAGAGAAGATGCATTACTCAGTGGCTATTTAGAGCGAACGAATGAGCCGTATGCGATTGCAAAAATTGCTGGCATTAAACTCTGTGAGAGTTATAACCGTCAGTATGGAGAAATTCATGGTATTGATTATCGATCAGTAATGCCTACCAATCTATATGGTCCGGGCGATAACTATCATCCTAAAAACTCTCATGTGATTCCAGCACTAATAAGAAGATTTCATGAAGCAAAAATTAGTAATAAAGAGAGGGTTGTTGTATGGGGTTCAGGTACCCCTAAAAGAGAATTCCTTTATGTGGATGACATGGCATCTGCATCGGTTCATGTCATGAATCTTGATAAAGAAATCTATGATCAAAATACCTACGAGATGTGCAGTCATATAAATGTTGGAACGGGCGAAGATTTGAGCATTGGCGAACTTGCAAAGACTTTAAAAAAAGTGATTGGTTTTAATGGAGATATAGAATTTGATTCTTCAAAACCAGATGGAAGCCCAAAGAAACTAATGGATAGTTCAATATTAAACAGTTTGGGCTGGACGCCAAAAGTTGAATTAGAAAAAGGCTTAACTCTGACCTATGAGAATTATTTGCAAGAGTTATAAAACTTCAGAAATTTCTCTATTCAAGGAATTATGAAAAAAATAAAGTAAAGAGATTGAAGTGTTATTTTATGAGCCAAATCTCAATTAGGAAAGTTTTTTTAATTCCAGAGTGATCAATGATCTTAATGAACTTAAATCAATCGCCGAATTAATTGTTTCAAATAGAAAAGATAGTGACTTATCCGATTTAGAAGACAAAGTTTTCACTAGAGACATATTGAATAGTGATTAGATTTGAGTTATACCCCTCTCTGCTAACTATGTTTATATAATCTAATTTACTTTCCCATTTTTTATACTAAATTTATAGGCACTTCCCTCTTAAAGAACACAAATTAAAAATTATGCATAAACAATTTGATTACCTTGTTAACAAGATAGAAACAGCAAAATTTCTAAATAAGCCTTTTAAGCATATTTATATAAAGAACTTTTTTTCCCAAGAAGATATTAGCAAATTACTTTTGGCGGATCAAATAAACATTCCCACAATGTCAGATGATAAGTCATTGATTAAAGAATTACATAAAGAAGGTTTTAAAGCGATAACCTTCCCAGGCTCTGTGACGAGCCCCAGAAAGTATATTGATTGGCATACCAAAAAAAAGCACTTTTCTTTTATGGACAGTAAACATCATGCTGCATGCGAAGGCTTTGGTATGGTATTTAGACTTGTAAAATTTAATGACAATTTTCTTGAAGATGTTAATAATTTTTTTGCATCAGATAAATTAAATCAAACTTTAGCTAAAAAATTTGATCTTAGTCTTAATGATTGCGAGTCAGATAGTGGAATACAAAAATATCTAGATGGGTATGAAATAAGCCCTCATCCTGATGTCAGGAGAAAAGCGCTTACATTTATGATTAATATTAACCCTGATCAGGATTCAGAAAAAATTAATTACCACACTAAATATCTAAAATTTAAGAAAGAGTTCTCCTATATTGAAAGATTTTGGAGCGAAAACAAGAAGATTGATACTAACTGGGTTCCTTGGTCTTGGACAGAAAATGTCTTTACCCAAACAAAAAATAATTCAATAGTTATTTTTTCACCATCTTCAAAAACAATGCATGGAGTTAAGGCATCATATAACCACCTTATCTCACAAAGAACTCAGATATATGGCAATCTTTGGTATAAAAATAATCCTGCTGACAACTTGACTGTTGAATGGCAAAATTTACAAATACAAAATAATGCTATAGCAATAAACCACACCTATAAAAATAAATTTCATAGAATAATACCCAGTCAATTAAAGAAACTAATTAAAAAAGCCTATTTTGATAGGATAAATATCAGAAAGTATAAATAAATTCTAATTAGTTCTCATATCAAAAAAAATAAAAGTAGTTTGAATTCCTATAGCGCTATTTCCAAATATTTTACAAATACTTCATGGCTTTTTGCTGAGAGAGTTTTGAGGATGTCAATTGGATTTGTTGTAGGAGTATGGGTAGCAAAATTTCTTGGTCCTGAACAATTTGGTATTTATGTTTATGTACAATCTTTCGTTGCACTCTTTCTTACTATTTCTACACTTGGACTCGAGGGAGTAGTTTTAAGAGAGATTTTAAAGGGTAAAGATAGGGTCGAAAAAATTATTGGTACTGCTATATCACTTAGAATAATTGGCGCTTTATTTATGCTTCTAATTATGTATCTGGCTACATTTTTTACATCTGATGACTCTCAAACAAATTTATATATCTTTATAGTTGGTTCTGCAGCTATTTTTCAGTCTTTTAATATTATTGATAGCTTTTTTCAATCAAAAGTAATTTCTAAATATCCAGTTTATATTAACTCTGCAACACTGTTATTAAGCAGTCTTGCTAAAGTAATATTAGTTTTGAACGAATCCGAGCTAATATTATTCATTTGGCTCATTTTTTTTGACAGTGTAATTATTGCAATGGGTTTAATTTATTTTTTTACTAAAATTAATAAAATCTCCAGCCTAAAGAAAATAGGCTTTAAAAAAAATATAGTAAAAGATTTATTAAATAACAGTTGGCCTTTGATTATAGGTGCAATTGGTGCAAGTATATATATGAAGATAGATCAGGTAATGATTAAAAATATATTAGGAAATGAAGAGGTTGGTTATTATGCTGTAGCTGCTGCTCTGAGTAATATATGGCTGTCTATAACTGTAATAATCAACAAGTCTTTTCTACCAGCTATATTAAATGCTAAAGAAAAATCAGAAAAAATTTATATTCTCAGACTTCAAAATTTATACAACCTTCTTATAAAAATTGGATTTTTAATCAGCATTCCCTTCGCATTATTCTCATTTGAGATAGTTGAATTTATATATTCAAAAGATTATTTAAATTCTGTACCTATTTTGTCAATTTATATTTGGTCTATAGTTTTCGCATACTTAAGTAACATTTCTACAAGTTACTTTCTTGCAGAAAATCTAAAATTTCATGCAAGCGCAAGATTAATCTTGGGCGCATTGATTAATGTTTTCTTAAATTATTTTCTAATCTTAGAATTTGGTATTTTAGGTGCAGCATATGGAACGTTAATTGCATATTTTTTCTCAAGTTATTTCTATAACTTTCTATTTGCCAAAACTAGAAATAATTTTCAGTTACAAACCAACGCTTTTATTAATATTTTCAATCTCAAATCATACAACCTTAGGAAAATATTAAATGAAACTCTCTAAAGAGGAACTAGAATTTAGCAATCACTCAGTCGATGATATAGGAAAAATTTTTTTTTATGATGGTTGCGTTTTAAGGGCTATTAAAGCTAACTATAAAAATTTTATCGTAGACTTATTAGAGTCTGGGCTTATAGATGAGCTTGTCAGAAAAAATTTATTTCCTAAAACAACAATTAGCAAATATGAAATTGATGGTTTTGCGTTAGTTCTTAAACATGATAGGCTTGATAATTGGAATTACCCTTATGAGTGGTCATTTAATATGTTGAAATCAGCAGCCTTGAAGATTTTAGACATTAACCAAATTTCGAGAAACTATGGATATGAAATAGTTGATTGTCATAAATCTAATTTAGTTTTCAAGTTTTGCAACCCAATTTACATAGATATAGGCGGATTTAGAAAATTAAAAAAAAATAAAGCTTGGAGAGGAAAAAAATATTTTACTCTTGAATATCAATTGCCTTTAAAGTTGCTAAATTTAGGCTATGAAAAAATTGTTTATTCAAGTTTTCTTCAAATTGAATATATAAGCAAAGAAGAATATCTAAGAATTGCTCATCCATTAATTAGATTTGCACTAATAGAAAAATTTTCTAAAGTATGCGATAAGTTTGATAGTTTTTTATGTAAGCCTGAGGAAGAAATACAGGACATATTTTCAAAGAATAAATTTTTATCCAAAATCGTTTCCAGGGTGCATTCATTTTTGCCAGTGATTTTTCAAAATTCGCGAAAAATAAAATCCCAAATTAATAAGCTTGAGGCTTTTAGACATCAATCAAGGTGGGGAAATTACCATGAAACACTCAACCCTGAAAATTCTCCAAGAGTAAAACGGATTGGTGAAATTATCTCTTCACTTGGAGATGTAAATGAAGTAATAGAGTTTGCTGCAAATCAAGGAAAAATATCTTCATTTCTTTTAGAAAATAAGATAATAAAATCTGCGATTGCAATAGATTATGATGGAAACGCTGTCGACAAAATGTTTCTATGTAATAAGGAAAAAAATTTGCTTCCATTAAAAATTGATTTCATGCAACCCGATGGGAGAATTATAGAAAAAAAATTTACTGATAGGTTTTCGGCTGACTTAGCTTTAGCCTTGGCTGTATCTCACCACCTTATTCTGTCTCAAGGTTATGACATTAATGATATTTTTTCCATTCTTAAGAAGGTTACTAAAAAATATGTAATTATTGACTTCATGCCACTAGGACTTTATGGAGGCGATATAGGAAAAACCCCCAAAGTCCCAGATTACTATAATTTGACTTGGTTTAAGTTGAATTTCTCTAAACATTTTTCGTTAATTTTGGATGAAAAAGTTGAAACCAATAGACATATATTTGTTGGAAAGTTATTATGAATATTGGCATAGTAACAACATATGATGAGATTAACTTTGGAGCCTTTTTACAGGCTTATTCATTGCAGAAATATTTAGAAAATATAGGTCATACTGCAAGCCTTATTAATTACAAAGGTTTTCGCTATAGGCTCAGGGAATTAAAGAGTACATATGTGAAGAAAGATCCAATTTTTTTCTTCAAAACATTGTTAAAGGGCTATAAATTTCATATCTCACTTAAAGAAATGAATATTACTAAGAGGTTTAAATCTTTAAGAGCCATTAACAATGCAAACTTCGATCTGATTATTTTTGGAAGTGATGAAATATGGAATGTAAATAACTGTTTAGGAATATCCGATGATTATTATTTTGGAAAAGATATTCGTACAAGAAAAATTGCCTATGCGCCTAGTTTCGGCTCTACAAACAAATTGGATAATAATAAAAGCTATCTTATTAACATGATAAGAGATTTTGAATCTATTTCCATGAGGGACGAAAACTCAATAAAAATTCTAAAAGCAAATAATTTTAAAAATCTTGTTTTGACCTTAGATCCAACATTTTTAATTAAACAGAAATATAAGAAACCTGTTATTAAAGAAAAATACTTATTTTATTATTGTATTGGTGCTAGCAAAGAATTGGACTATGAAGTATCAAATTTTGCTAAATTAAATGGTTTAGAGGTAATTTCTTTTGGCTATAAAAATAAAAGGTTTAGAAACATTGTTGGTATTGACCCTTTTGAGTGGTTGGGATATTTGAAAGAAGCCGACTATGTGGTTACCAATATGTATCACGGAACAATATTTTCATTGAAGTTTAATAAAAAATTTGTATTAGAACTTAGCGAATATAGAATGAATAAGCTATCAACACTTGTCAAGTTATTTGATATTCATGAAAGAATTTATAAAACTCAATTTTTTCAAAAGAATATGTTAAATGAGATTGACTATAGCTTTATTAATCAAAAAATTTCAAGTTTAACGCAAGAATCAAAAGAGTTCTTATATTATTCAATATGATTAAGAAATTATTATCTATTTTCAACAGATATTTTCTATTTTTTAAAGATGTGTATTTTGATACATTTTATTATTTTAGATATTCAACTTTGAGAGCCAGAAAAAAAAATAATGAAAATCTTAGTGCTAGAATTCTAGCTCATGTTCACTCAATTGAAAGAGCTTTTAGTTTAAAAAATACTAGAAAAGTTTTTGGGAAAGATTTAGTAAATAATTTAAAGCAATTGATTGCGGATATTGATTGTAAAGATAGATACGAATTTGAAACTAGAGTATATAAGAGTGCGATAAATGGCCACAATATGCACCATGGTCTACTAGAAGATTTTTATCATACTAATTGGGCCCCGATAAAAAGATATAAGCATCTTTTCTTCAATAGAAAGAGTAGTTATATTGAGGTAGTTAAATCTAGAAGATCTATAAGAAATTTTTCAAAAAAGAGGGTAATGGAGACTAGTTTATTGCAGGCAATTGCTCTAGCAAAAGATACATCACCTTCTGTATGTAATAGGCAAGCATGGAAGGTATTCATTCTAAAGAACAGAAAGATTATTGAGCAAGTTCTGGAAATTCAAAATGGAAATTCAGGTATTGAAAATATTCAAAATATTATTATTGTCTGCTCAACGATTACATCTTTTTTTGATTCCTCAGAAAGAAACCAGCCTTACATTGATGGTGGAATATTTTTAATGTCCTTATTGAATTCCCTTCATTATAAAAATATCGCAAGCTGCCCATTAAATTGGTCAGTGAATAAAAGTAAGGATTTTGCATTAAAGCGAATATTAAATATTGATAACTCAATAATCATAGTTTCGTTAATCGCAATTGGTGGTTATGGTAAAGATCAGGTGAATGTAGCATCATCTTATAGAAAACCACTTAAAAAAATATTAAATATCATTCACTAAGGAGTAAAAATGATACCTATGTCTAAGCCTTATATAGGGGACCTAGAAGTCGAATATGTTAATAAGGCATTAAAAACTGGTTGGGTATCTTCACTTGGTGAATATATCAGCTCATTTGAGAATGAGTTTGCCAGATATTGTGAAGTTGATTATGCGTTAACTTCATCAAGTGGAACTACCGGCCTTCATCTTGTTCTTGTTGCTCTTGGAATAGGTCCTGGCGATGAAGTTATAATTCCTGATCTTACCTTCGTTGCAACAGCAAACGCAGTATATTACACTGGAGCAAAAGTTGTAACTGCAGATATAAACGAGGATTCACTATGTATTTCACCAACAGCTATTGAGAATGCAATAACTTCAAAAACAAAAGCAATAATTCCAGTCCATCTTTATGGGCATCCTGCTCAAATGCAGGAAATTAATGACATAGGAAAAAAATATAATTTATACATTATAGAAGATGCTGCAGAGGCTCATGGAGCAGAATATTGTGGGAAGAAGGTAGGAGGTCTAGGAATCGCTGGAGTATTCAGTTTCTACGGGAATAAAGTGATTACAACAGGTGAAGGCGGCATGATTACAACGAATGATAAGACTCTTTTTGAAAAAATGAAGTTTCTCAGAGATCATGCTATGTCAAATTCTAAAAGGTATTGGCATACAAATATTGGATTTAATTACCGTATGACCAATATTCAGGCAGCTATTGGATTAGCTCAACTCAATCAGATGGATAGTTTCTTGTTAAAAAAAGATCAAATATTTAATTTTTATGAAAAAAGACTTAAAAAATATAAGGACCTAAAACTAAATTTCTGCAGCTCAAATATGAAAAATATTTACTGGGCTATTGCATTACAAATAAATGGCTTTGTTGAAAAAGAGAGGGATAAGTTAATTAAATCATTATACAAAAAGGGCATAGAGGCGAGGCCTTTCTTTTATCCAATCTCATCGATGCCAATGTATAGAAAAAAGAATAATTCAGTTGCGAGAAAATCCTCAGCACAAGGGGTATGTTTGCCAACATTTTATGAATTACAGGAAAGCCAAGTTGCATATATATGCGACACTCTCATAGGAGAACTTTATGTTCCATAAAATTAAAAGTCTTTTTATGAAACATAATCGGAATGAGTTTAATAAATTCAAGGATATCGTCATATCTAGGTATGAAAAAATTGGAATAAAGTTTGAATATATCATTAATTATCCAAAACAACTTATTTCTCCCAATGAGCAAATCGACCAATATGCTACATTCTCATATTGGACTTTTTCTAAATTAAAAAATTTCCAAGATCTGGAGATTCTTGATTTAGGCAGTCCACGACAAACTAATCTAATAAATAGTGTCCACAATAATGTAACTGCAATAGTTTTGCGCAAACCAATTGATGGTATTTCGAATGTTAACTGGGTTGAGCAAGATGCTTCTGATGACTTTGTTTTTAATAAGAATAGTTTTGATGTATTTACCTCTCCAAGTTCTCTTCATTTAATTGGGCAAGGAAGATATTCTGATAAAAAAGATCCAGAAGCTCTTCTTTCTTTTATAGAAAAACTTGATCATTGCATGAAAAAAAATTCTAAGTTATTTCTATTGATGCCTATGGGTAAAGACCAATTATTATATGGCTATCATTTTATATACTCATTCGAGTCGATAAAAAAAATATTCAAGAAGTGGAAACTAAAAGAATTCTTAGTTGATGAAAGAATTATTTTTTGTAGGAATAAAAAAACACGAAAAAAAAATTTGTTTTTCTCGCAAGATACAGATACTCATACTTTCGGCCCAGGTGATTACAAGCTTATTTATCTTTACTTCGAAAAAAATTGAAAAAAATAGGAATTCTTGTAATAAATAACCACTCAAGATCAGGAGGAATTAGCCAATATACGGAGTCTTTGATTGATGCTCTTTCAGAGGATAAGAGTAATCATTATGTAATTTTTTGCAATGATAATCGCTTTGTATCTTCTAAATTCGAAATTAGGAAAATAAAGAAATTTAATGAAAATATATTGAGTCCCCTAAGAAAAATTCAGTATATTTTTGGGATTCAACAACCATTCACAATTCCCAAAAAAGAGCAAAAGCTCTATGCAGACATAGATTTATTTATATCTCCTGTACCTAACTTATATCCTCACTACTTTCTAAAAAAGTCTTTTATATTCACTTTGCATGATATGCAAGAGATGTATTACCCAGAATTTTTCAATATTAGAGAAAGGATTATTAGAAGATTAAAAAATAAGTTGCTTGTAAGACATGCTGAAAAAATATTATGTGAATCAAATTACGTTAAAGGCGATATTCAGAGATTTCTAAATACAGATGAATCAAAAATATCAGTTATAGCGTCTCCCCCACCAAAATGTTTTCTAAATTTTGTATTTAATGAAGAAAATTTTGAAAAAGTTAAAAAAAAATATAATTTACCAGAATTTTTTATTTTTTATCCTGCGAACTACTGGAGACATAAAAATCACAATCTATTGATTGATGCTTTTTCTAATGTTATAAAAAAATACCCAAATATTCATTTGGTTCTTTCAGGATCATTAAATAACAATCTAAAAGAATATGAAAGAAAAATTAACTCTCATAATCTTGAAAACAAAGTCCATCATATTGGGTTTATCGATTATATTGATTTGCCTTATTTATATAAGTTGTCCCAGTTCCTGGTCATGCCATCTCTTTTTGAAAGTATAAGCATTCCTATTTTTGAAGCATTTTCCCTAAAAGTAGCTGTTTGTAGCTCTAATGTATTTGGTGTTAAAGATCAAGTTGGAAAAGCTGGCTTAACTTTTGACCCTTTAAATATAGATGATATTGATAATAAAATTTCTCTATATCTAGAAGATAAAAAGCTTATTAATAAAATGGGCATTTCTGGTTTTAAAAAGTTTATGGGATTAAGTCACGAAAAATATAAGCGTGAATTATTAAAAATAATTAACTCATAAAATTGAATATTTGCTTAGCATAATGCAAAAAAAATTAAACATATTGCGTTTAAAGTGGAGCACTTTGCTAGCAATTTTATTTGGATTATTGAGTCAATTTATATTTACTCTCATAGGTGAGTTAAAACTATCAGAAATTCTGGCCATTTCTTGTTTGCCATTTATTAAATTCGCAATAACAAATGAGACTATCAATGAATTTACAAAGTTCGTTTATGCCGTTCTTATAATCTTATTGGGCTTTATTCTATCTTCTGTAGTAAATGATGGTGAAATTATTCTTTTGATAAGGGCATCAGCAAATCTTCTTCTGTCTATTCCTATCGCAATTTTCCTTTACTACCTATTTAGTAAAAATGAAAACAACATCTTTTGGATTTTATTCTTTTTAGCTATATCGACATTAGTGGCTAATCAAGAAAATGCATTTTCATTTGCGGACTTTGATCATAACTCATTGAAGACTTATTTTTCATCTTTATTTATATTCGTAATTGTTTTCTTTATGTATTTTTTTGATAGAAATTACAAAAAAAGATATACGATAATTTTGTTAATCCTAACAGGGTTTGGTTTAATGTTTCTTAATATTCGCTCCCTGGGATTAATAACCCTTCTAAGTGGACTTTTACTTATTTACAATAAACCTAAAATTAGATTATCTTACTTAATAACATCTTTATTTTTATTTTTATTTCTCTATTATTTATACATTTTTCTAACGCTAAAATATGAATTAAGTCAGAGCACATTAAATGCAATTATTAGCGGAGATATTTCTCTATACAATCCACTTCATTTGTTAGAGTATGGGAGAAAATCTACATACATTTCATTTCTAATTGCGCTTGATAATCCAATATTTGGATTGGGTCCATGGTCTGCACCAACTAATGAATATTTGATATTAATGGGCGATAGTCATAATAATGAAAATCATATTTCAGTTCATTCAACTATTATGATGAGTTGGTTATGGGGAGGCTTGCTTGGTTTGATCGGGGCAATATTAATTCTAAGTCTAATAATAAAATCTTTGTTTGATTCGAATAATTTTCCAGAGGGTTACAGAATAGTCAATGCTTTTATATTAATAATGTCTTTATGGGCACTATTTTTTTCACCTCATGGCCATTTGAGGTTTTCAATTCCTTTAGCTATCTCCTATTATTTAGCCTTGAAATTTAAGTTTACAAAACTAAATCAATATAATGCTTCCCAAAATTAGTATCGTTACTCCGTCTTTTAATCAGGGAGCGTTCATAGAAACAGCCATAAAGTCAATTGTTTATCAAAATTATGAAAATCTTGAGTATTTTGTTTTTGATGGAGGCTCTTCAGACAAAACTCTTGATATTCTTCATAAGTATTCAAAACATGTTGATTTTTGGGTTTCAGAGAAAGATGAAGGTCAGAGTGATGCAATAAGTAAAGGTATTAGTAGGTCCTCAGGTGAGATTATAGGATGGATAAATTCCGATGATGCTTTATACCCTGGCTCATTAAATAAGGTTGGTAAATTTTTTGAGCTAAATCCAGATACTGATGTTCTTATTGGGGGGTTGAGCTATGCCGATAGCGATGGAAAGATTATAAAGAACAACTTCTATTTCCCCCTAAGCAGATTTCTATCTTCAACTGGGGTCATTGCTTTTGGTCAACAAAGCATGTTCTTTAGAAAATCAGCGTACGAAAAGGTTGGGAGTATCAGAAAGGATTTCCACTTTTGTATGGATACAGAGTTGGTTTATAGATTCTTGGAAAATGGGTGTGAATTTAAAGTTACCCATAATCTTTTGGGTGTCTTTAGATGGCATCAAAATATGAAGAGCATTAATAGAGAAGGCAGAAAAGCCTATGAAGAAAAGTATATCAGTAGAAGATATAATTATCGAAGTAATATATATTATGTTGCGAAAGTTATTTATATAGCGCGCCAACTTCTAAATGGAAATTATCTAAAATCTTTAGTAAGTAAATTATATCCTTATAGAAATATAGATGATATTTGGAATATTTAAATCAGGATACTTAGGAAATTAATGTGTGGCTTCATTACTGTAATCAGTAAAAAAAATATTCCTAAAAGTTCAATAAAAAGAGCTTTAGAGATATTAAAACCAAGAGGTCCTGATGCGCAAAATATTTGGTATGGTAATTCAATTTGTATGGCGCATACTAGATTGTCAATTATAGACCTGCACGCAAGATCAAATCAGCCAATGTTCTCCAAGTCAAATAGGTATGTCATAGTTTTTAATGGAGAAATATATAATCACAAAGAGTTAAGAATCAAATTAGAGTCCCAAGGTATTTCATTTTCAACTAATTCAGATACTGAAGTACTGTTGGAGCTTTATTGCATTCATGGACCATCAATGTTACGAATGTTGAGAGGCATGTTTTCTTTTGTCATATGGGATAAAAGAAAAAGAAAAGCGTTTATAGCAAGAGACCCATATGGAATTAAACCTCTTTATTATTCAGTAAATAATGATTACATTATTATCAGTTCACTTGTAAGGGCTATTTCTGCATCTAGACTTATTCCAAATAAATTAGATAAAACAGGAATACAGCTTTTTTGGATCTTTGGAAGTATGCCAGAACCGCATACCTGCTTTAAGCAGATTAAATCATTAAGAGCTGGAAATTTTAGTTTTGTGGAAGATTTTAAGCTTCAAGCGGAAAAAAGTTGGTTTGATCTTTCAGGAATTTGGATGAATGCTAAAAAATCAACTTTAGATAAATCAAAAATATTTTCTTATGTGAGAAAGGCTTTATTGGATTCAGTTAAAAGTCACCTTATTTCAGATGTTCCCATTGGTATATTCTTATCAGGAGGTGTTGATTCAAATGCTATTCTTGGTTTAATTCATGATCTCGGAATTAAAGATATAACAGCAATAACTGTAACCTATGATGAGTTTATTAATTCAAGTGAGGATGAATCCTCTTTAGCTTATGATGCTGCAAAAAAGTTAGGTGTACGTCATATTATTCGCAAAGTTTCAAAAAAAGAATTCAAAAATGATTTACCTAAAATTATTAGTTCCATGGACCAGCCATCGATAGATGGAATAAATGTTTGGTATGCAAGTAAGGCAGCTTCCGAGGCAGGCTTAAAAGTTGTATTTTCTGGGGTTGGTGGAGATGAATTATTTTTTGGTTATGATAGTTTTAATACCATATCTAAGCTTTCTCCTATTTGGAAGGTAATAAGTAGATCTTCAAGCATATATTCATCCATTGAAAAAATAGCAACTTGGTACAGTATTAAAAGTTGTCAGGAAAAATGGAGATATGCACCCAAATATCTTAAAAGTATTTCGGGAAGCTGGCTTCTTAGAAGAAGTGTGAACTTATCTTTTAGTAAAAAAGATCAGATTTTTTTTGACCTTGATGGCAATGAACCAGATATTGATCTAATAAATCAACTCCATGAAATGAGCGGACATCTATCAAATAATAATTATCTTGCGTTGTCTCAAATTGAATCACTATGCTATATGAGAAATCAATTATTGCGAGATTGTGACTGGGCTGGAATGAGTCATGGTGTAGAAATCAGAACCCCTTTAGTAGATTCTCAATTAATAAGCTCTTTAAAATTTTTGTTAGCTCATATGCCGGAAATACCAAAGAAAAAATTATTGGCATATGCCCCAACTTCTAAAATTGATATGAGAATAGTCAATAAAAGAAAAACTGGATTTTCAATCCCTACCCTTGATTGGTGGAAAGATGAATTAAGCGATGAAGAAATAAGCACTTATAGCAGAAGTAATATTCAGAAAGCATTTATGAAATATCTTTATAAAGAATACATGATGACCATAGAAAATGATTTACTTTAAAAAAACATAACTGGGAGTTAATAAATGAAGGCTATTACGGCATATAAAAGAAATACTGCCAAAGAATATGATCAAAGTCGATTTCAATCCTTATCAGGCAAGATGATTCATAAAATAGAATTATCTAAAGTTCTTAATGCAATTAGTGTAAACGCGATTCGAGATGACAAAATTCTTGAAGTTGGTTGCGGCACCGGTAGAATTCTTACAGAATTATTAGAGCTTGGATTTAATGTCGATGGGTTAGATGCTTCAAAATACATGCTAGAAGAGCTTAGAAAAAAAATTCATTCAAAAAACATTAATTCAAAATTTTTTCTATCAAGGAGTGACAAAATTAATTGCATAGATAATTCTTATGATTATGTTTATTGTGTAAGACTTTTAAATCAATTAGAGTCCAGAGAATGCGCTTTTGAAACTGTAAAAGAAATGTTAAGAGTTGTCAGAAGGGAAGGTTCTATATTAATTGAATTTGTTAACTCACTCAGGCCTAGACTTGGAAGAAATAATACTCATACCTCTAGAATTTCTATTAAAGACATTAAAAATTTTCTTAAAGATTTTGACGTAAATATTGAGCGAATAGATGGAGCTTTTTTCCTTGGTATGGGAGCATATAAAAACCATGTTTTTATTCTTAAGCTAACTTATCACATTGATAAGTTGCTTTCATTTTTATTACCAAGTTTTTGTTCTAGGGTTTATATAACTATTCGAAAAAATAATTAAGTCAATGTAATAAAATGAAGATCCTCATGCTCTCTGTTGGATTTGTCCCATTTAGTACACCTAGCGATAAGTCCTTTGTTTATGAACTCTCAAAAAGTTTGTCAAAAAATAATTCAATTTCTATTTGGTCATTAAATGACCATAAGGCGGTCGAAGATAATATTTATTTTGGCAAAAATATCTGTAATTATAAATCGCATAATAGATTATTACACAGACAGAGTCATAATATAAGCACCTACAAACCGCACAAGAATCATTCTAATTTGAGAAATACACTTGAAATAAATATATCAATCTTCTGGCATAGTTTATTTTCAATAAGGAGACATATTAATAAATTCAAACCTGACGTTATTCACTGCACAGATAATATAGGCATATCACTCTTTTTTTTAAGAAAATTTTTTCCAAAAATTCCTATCACTATTTGTAAGCCAACAATTTCTGTAGAGAGTAGCTACTTTTATCGTCTTTATCAAAAAATTTCCTTTAAATGTCCTTCAAAGGTTGTCACTTTTACAAAATGTGCTTCTGAGAAAATTAAATATATAGCAAAGGATAAAAATATTTCATATATCTTGCCATGGGGAATTGACATAACTAAAGTCAAGCCGATTAGTCCTTTAATAGTAGAAAAAATTAGAGATAGATATGCTTTAGATGACAAATCGAAATTAATAGTTATTGCTAATAGATTTGCAGATAAAGACTTGATAAGGTTTACAGATTTTCTTGCTAATTTAAAGTTAAAGCATATTAAATTTATAGTAGCAGTTAGACCAACAAGGTATGATGAAATTTTTAAAAAAAGGAATTGCAATAATGTTCTTTTTGAGGAAGGCCCTAAAGACTTTTATGATCTTTTATATGCTGCAGATATAGTTTTATCACCAATTTCTGAAAAAAACACATCTCTTCTTCCACTTACTTGGATAGAGTCAATGATTAGAGGCACCCCAGTAATAACTAATTTCCATCCTGGAGTGGATGAATTTATCATAAATGAGACCAATGGCTTTGTATATGAATCGTTAGATGATCTAGAAGTTTTTCTTAGGGAACTCGGAACGAAGAATAATCTTAAAAAGATTGGTGAAGAAAGCAAAAAAACTATTTTGCATTATCATGACATTGATTCTATCTCGGAAAAATACCTACTTCTTTGGAAAAAACTCATAAAAAATATTCGTGTTTAAACCATATATTAAATGAAGATTCATTTTAAAAAAGGGATAGATAAGTGTGCTCTTTGCAGTAACAAACTCGTCCATTGGCGCAAGAAAAATGCGTTTGGTAATATTTATAATATTGATAAATGTAAGCATTGTGGCTTTGGACAAGTAAATCCTATGCCTAAAAAATCATCAATACTTAATTTTTACAGAAATTCATTCTCAAATTTATCTAAATTGAAAACTTCTTCAGAGGCAATTGAGGAAGAAAAAAAGTTTCCTAATGCAATAATTGATGCAGAAAGAATATTTGCTAATTTAAAAAATTTCTCAGAGTGTAAAAAAATGAAAACTTTATTAGATGTTGGCTGTGGATATGGATTTTTTTCTAGAGAAGCCTCTTTAAAGGGATTTGATGTAACGGCGATAGAATTAGATTCCAATAGCAGAATGATCGCTGAAAATATAATTAAAAAAGACGTAATTAATATTGATTTCGAGTCTATATCTAATAACTTGAGGTATGAAGTTATTTTAATGTCTCAAGTATTAGAGCATGTCACTTCCCCTGTGAAGTGGATTGCAAAGTGTAATAAACTTCAAAAAATCGATGATTTTTTAATTATTGCAGTCCCAAATTTTGAAAGTATATTTGTGAGAATTCTAAAAGAAAAAGATCCTATGTGTATCCCTCCAGAACATTTAAATTACTTTACTTTTAATGCATTAAAAATACTGCTTAATGAAAATGGATACTCAATAATTTACCATGAAAATATTTCTAGAATTAATCTGAGAAAAATCAAAGAAAGATTCGGAATAATTGGCTTTCTTGTTGGTTTTTTAGCTATAGGAGTACTTAACCTTGCTAATAAATTTTCATCAGGAATGTTTATAAATATTTACGCTCAAAAAAAAATAATTTGAATTTTTAAACTTAATGATAAACAAAATAGAAAAGAACATGGACTTTATCCAAGTAATTTGCTCTATAGAGGAAAAATTTAAAGGGCCATCATATTCTGTCCTTATGCTTGCTAAAAGTTTAATAAATGAAAGCCTTGAGGGAAATATAATGTCAACTTCTTCCAGGCCTTATTCTAATTTTCATCATGGAGTAGAGCAAATATTTTGTAAAAGAAGTAGATTCTTATTTTTTAATTTACTTTGTCATTCTAGAGAACTTAAGACCTTACTTTTAAATTACGCAAAAATTTCCCCAGTTATTCATTGCCATGGTATATGGCAAATGCCATCAATCTACAGCGCAATTGTTGCTAAAAAAACTTCATCTCCCTGTGTAATCTCTCCTAGAGGTATGTTATCGGTTGAAGCAAGAAAATTTGGAAGATTCAAAAAATTTATTTTCTGGAATTTTCTACAAAAAAAATCTCTTTATTTAGTTGACTGTTTTCATGCAACTTCTACTATGGAAGCTTTAGAAATAAGAAATTTAGGATTTAGGCAACCCATTGCTATAATTCCTAATGGTATACATTTGCCGAAGATACCAAAAAATTTACATAAGGAGAAAATTAAAAGAGAGAATAAAGTTGCTCTTTATCTTGGAAGAATTCATCCAAAAAAATCAATATTAGATCTAATATATGCATGGTCAAAAATCGAGCACTGTAATCATGACTGGAAGTTGAAAATAGTCGGTCCAATGGAGGGAAATTATGCATCAAAGATAAGAAATGAGGCTAAAAAACTCCAACTAAAAATCGAGTTTATTGATGGTATTTATGACGACCAAAAAAGTGATTTATATTTTTCTTCAGACCTTTTTATTTTGCCATCATTAAATGAAAATTTTGGAATGGTTGTAGCAGAGGCTTTAGCGCACCAACTGCCTGTGATAGCAACAAAAGGCACTCCCTGGGAAGGTCTTAAAAAAAATGAGTGCGGTTGGCATATTGATCATGATATAGACTCAATAAAAAAGGCCCTTGTAAAGGCTATTGAACTATCCAATGAACAAAGGCTATTAATGGGGATAAATGGCTACGAATGGATGAAAAGAGATTATTCTTGGTCAGATATTGGTAGAAAAACACGGGAATTGTATCAATGGCTGAGATGTAAGACTAACAAACCAGGATTCATTATATAAAACTATGACCGACGACAGACTTAATATAACAGCAGTAATTCTTACTAAAAATGAAGAACGGAATCTGACTAAAGCATTGGAGTCAATTAATAAGAATGTAAAAAAAATTATAGTGATTGATAGTTTCTCAAATGATAGCACTGTAGATATCGCTAGGACCTTTGGATGCGAGGTCATTCAACACAAATCAGCTACTCAGTCTACTATATACCAATGGTTTTTTGAAAATTATAATATTGTAACCAAGTGGGTCATGAGAGTTGATGCTGATGAAAGATGGACAGAGAATGGATTTGACGAATTACGCCGAATAATATCTGCAAACGAAGTTGATGGAGTGTATGTTAATAGGAAAACTTATTTTATGAATAAGCCAATTATGCATGGCGGATATTATCCAATAAGACTTCTCCTTGTATGGAGATTGGGCACTGTATCAGTAGAAAATCGTTTAATGGATGAGCACTTTATTTGCAATGGAAAGACAACTTTGTCTAATATTGATGTGCTTGAACAAAATTATGATAGGCAGAGTAATCTATATTTTTGGACTGACAAGCATAATAAATATTCAGATCGTTATGCTGCAGAAAGTATTCTTATGGATTATGGCCTTATTGAAAGAAACAGACTAAAATTTGACATAAAAAATTTTACTACTATAAAGAGTTTTCTTCGCGTGGGTTTTTATGACAAGGCCCCTCTTTTTATTCGCCCCATTCTTTATTATATGTTCAGATATTTTATTCAAGGTGGTTTTTTAGATGGGAAAGAGGGCTTTATATACCATTATCTTCAGGCTTTTTGGTTTAGGTTTTTAGTTGATTCAAAGATCTTTCAAATGAAAAAGGAGATTAAAAATACTAATTTATCTCCAATTGATTACTTAAGAGAACATCATAAGATTATCCTTATAAATGGAAAGATATATTTCTCAGATTAATATTTTTTCACACATTGAAATTCTAATTTAATTTCATATGAAATTGTCAAAATACAGAAGAACAGGTTTTGATAGAGGTAGATCTAAATTTATTGAAGGTTTATGGATTATTTTTCAAGCACTTTTTGTAAGTTCTTTCTTGCCTGGTTCATATCATAGAAAAGTAATTTTGCAATTATTTGGTGCCAAAATTGGTGATGGAGTGGTTTTAAAGCCCAGAATTAGAATCAAATTTCCTTGGAAATTGACTATTGGCGGTGATTCATGGATTGGAGAAGGTGTTTGGATTGATAATCTTGCAAGAGTAGATATTGCAGATAATGTATGTATTTCCCAAGGTGCGTATTTGTGCACTGGAAGTCATAATTGGAAAAATGAAGATTTTTCTTTAATAGTCAAGCCAATCTTTATAAAGTCTAGCGCATGGATTTGCTCTAATTCAATGATAGCTCCTGGAGTTATTATTGGAAAAAATTCTGTTTTAACCTCATTTTCATTTGCAACTTCTAATCTTGATTCAGATTCTATCTACCAGGGCAACCCAGCATCATTTAAAAGAAAAAGATAAGAATTTTGAAAGAATATAAAGAGTATGCATTTGTTTTAATTCTGATAATCATTCTAGATCCTGTATTTTGAAAGTTTCAATTATTACAGCTACTTTAAATTCCGAGAAAAACATTTCATCCTGTTTAAATTCTATTTCATCTCAAAAATATAAAAATATAGAACATATCATTATTGATGGAAAAAGCACAGATCAGACACTAGAAATTATTAACAGGCATACTTATAAACCTGCAAAACTTATTAGTGAGAAAGATAAAGGAATTTATGATGCGCTAAATAAAGGAATTAAAAATGCTACTGGTGGCATTATTGGTTTTCTACATTCGGATGATATTTTTGAAAATGAATATGTAATTGAAGAATTAGTGAGAGCTTTTGAGAAGTCAGATCGTGATTTAGTTTATGGAAATATATTGCATGTTCACCGAGAAAATACTAAAAAAATATTTAGAATTTGGATCTCCTTGCCTTTTAGAAAAAATTTGCTAAAGGAAGGTTGGATGCCACCACATAATGGCCTTTTTGTTAGAAGAAAAATATTTCTAAAATATGGGGTCTACAATATAAATTTTAAAATTGCAGCAGATTATGAGTGGATTTTGAGGGTGTTTAGTAAAGATTCAGTAAAGGCTTTTTACATAGACAAGTTAATTCTTAGGCAAAGAATTGGAGGGAAGAGTAATGGTTCGTTATTAAAAATAGTCCAAGTTATGATTGAAGATTACAAGGCATTGAGATCCAATCAAAATGGATTAGTGGAGTCTGTAAAAATTTTAATTAGAAAAAAACTTTCTAAGTTGCGCCAGTTCAACTTATGGCCAAGCAAGTGAAAACATCAATAGAATTTATCAATCATGCCTCAGTAATTATAAAAGGTGATAATGTTTCTATCATGACAGACCCTTGGTTTGTTGGAGGCGCTTTTAATAATGGATGGAAACTGCTTTCTGAAACAACAGATCTAGCTGCTGAAAATATTCTAAATAAGATTTCTCATATTTGGATTTCACATGAGCATCCAGATCATTTTTCAATTCCATTTTTTAAAAAATTTTCACAACATATTATCAAAAATAACATCAAGGTTCTTTTTCAAGAGACAAAGGATAATCGTGTTGTTAATTTTTTAAGAGCACAAAAAATTGAAGTTATTGAGCTCAAAGATTCTGAAAAATTATTCCTCGATGATGATTTTTCTGTAACTTGTATAAAGGAAGGTTTCTATGACTCACTCCTGTTGGTTGAGAACTATGATGAAAAAATTTTAAATCTCAACGATTGTGAGGTGAGAGACTACAAGAAAGCGAAAAAGATTTTTGAACAAACTGGTGAGGTTGATGTTCTGCTTACACAGTTCAGTTATGCTGCATGGAAAGGTGGCAAAGCTAGAAAAAAATGGAGAATACAAGCGGCAAAAACTCGATTAGATATCATTGATCTGCAAATAGAAGTATTCAAACCGAAGAAAGTCATCCCTTTTGCAAGCTTTATCTTCTTTTCAAATAAGGAAAATTTCTATATAAATGACTCAGTCAATAAACCGATTGATGTTATCAATCGATTCAAAGACACATTAGCGGAGATTGTCATCATGAAACCCAAAGATATTCTTGGGGGAAATCAGGAAAAGCTATCGAATACAAAAGCTATAGAATTTTGGGATAAGAGATATCTTAAAGCACAATCTTATCAAAACTTGGAATATCCAACAATTGATAGAGAAACTCTCCTTGAGAATTTCCAAAATTACTGTAAGAGAATAAGGCAGAGAAACAGCATGACCTTAGTTAGGTTGTTCAGAACAATCAGCCCGATTCCAATTTTCCAGCCTGTTGTGATAAAAATTACTGACTTAAATATTATCTTCAATATCGACTATATCAAAGGGACTATGAATCAGACTAATGAAAAAGCAGATCTATCAATGCCCTCTGAGTCTTTAAATTTTTTATTTTCGAATAGTTTTGGGTTTGACACTCTAACGGTCAATGGATGTTTTGATGAAGAAAAAGAAGGCGGATTCTCAAAGGCTACCAAGACACTTGCCATTGAAAATCTCAACAATATAGGTATTTATGTAAAGTTGAGTATCTTTTTCAATATGTCAGTTATCTTCATGTTTATTCGTCGTTTGAAAAAAGTCGAGCGTAGTTTGTCGCAAAGTTAGGTTATCAATTAAATCTCTCTTGCCAAGACGTTAAATATCTCATTGCACTGGAATCCGACTTCCAACCTCCTCTTAGCATAATCCTCTCAAGCGAGATTCCTCGCTCCAGAAGATCAAGTGCTGCCCCTACTCTGAACGAGTGTCCTGATAACTCACCTATGTTATTAAGATTAGCTCGCTTCTGCAGAGACTTTAGAATCTGATTGAGTGAGGCAGGATTAAGAAGTTGGTGGTAGATTTACAAAAGTGACAAAACGAAGCCAATGGTTTTTGTTGTGATAAGAGGCATTATCGGATTGTTTGACTAAGCAATCATCTCCGACTGAATCTTCACCCGCTGCTGATGTCTTAAGAAATTAATGAGAACAATTGCTGACTGATCAGCATCATAATTCTCAAATATCCCATTGAAATCCTTAAAAGGTCCTGATTTAATGAAGACCTCTTCTCCTTTTTGATAACGATTGATCTGATCCATTCGATCATTCATGACATCAACCACTGCTTTTAGCTCATCAATTGTCTCATCGCTCGCATTGGCGAAAGCCATCTCAAAGCGAACAAAATCACTGATCCCCCTCGTTGAACGAATAGACTGAAAGGTATCTTCCGGTTTAGG
>Ga0255772_10001090_pt1 | contig 27003 bp, 10 predicted proteins | sample 071ome_34_FD_179970 | JGI IMG/M metagenome (GOLD analysis project Ga0255772, IMG submission 179970) | Coastal salt marsh microbial communities from the Groves Creek Marsh, Skidaway Island, Georgia - 071411BT metaG (version 2) | ecosystem: Environmental > Aquatic > Marine > Intertidal zone >...
GTGGTGGCGGCGGAGGAGGTGCTGGCCTTGGTGGTGGCGGAGCAGGTCTCGGTGCCGAAGGTCTTGGCCTTGGTGGTGGTGGTGGCGGTGGTGGTGGTGGAGGGGGAGGTGGTAGAGGTGTTACTGATGTTTGTGTGCTGTTACTTACAACAGTTGTTACCTGAACATCAGTTGCAGCTCTAGTTTCACTTGCAGCGACAACTTCAAACCTTGGTTTTCTTGTTGATCTTATGGTTTCTTGGACATTATCTAAAGTACCAGAAGCAAAGTATGCTTGCTCTCCAGAAGTTCCAGTCAATCCACCAAGACTGCTGTTTGTAGAATTATTAGTAAGTCTAAAGACTTTTGTTCCAACTTCAAATGATGGGTTAGAAGGTACGTTTGGATCTGGAATGAAGAATGTTCCAATAACAGTACCAACATCATCAGATACCAATTTAACATCAATAACCTCTGCCTCAGCGGTAACACCTCTGAGTCTCATACCAGTTCTGATAAATCCAGTAAATGCTGATTGATTACTTTCTGATAGTGTTCTAGTATCTACATTAAGAATAATGGATGAACTAGAATAGTTTTGTGGGATTGTATAATTTTCATCATATGGACTTAATGTAAAGATATCAGTTGGATTATCAATTGGTCCATATTTGTGATTAGACTGTGCAACTTTAAATGTAATTGATGGTGTTGATGCACCAACAACAGGAGTAGAACTAGTTGGCATAGTGCCAGTAATGGTTTCACCAACACTGAACGATCCACTAATCATTCTAATTTCAACAAGTTTTGGAACGATGTAACTATTAACATCTTCCCCATCAAAGAAACCATATACTCTTGTACGTGGTTTAAACTTTCTTCCTGTAAATTCGATGTTACGTGATCTCATAAACGCGATCACGTCAGAACTTACAACCCTATCTCCCTCATTAATAGTCTCAGTTTGTTCAGAAAGTCTAAGTTGATCACCAGCTCTAGTTTCTGTACCTGTTTGTGTAGTTGTAGTAGTTGTAGTAGTTTCTAACTGACTTGTTGTTACAAGGGCACTACCGTTATTTGTAGTAGAAGTTGATGTTACAACTGTATTGCTTGTTGAGGTTGATGATGAACCTGTCCAAGTTGCTGCCCATGCTCCCCAACGAACTGGACCTAAACCTGTTTGTGGATCATATCCATCAAATTCTAACTGAAGTCTAGTTTGAGTATAGTCATCAACATCAATCTGTTGTGGTGCCAATCTTACTTGGTCAATCCAGATATCAGAAGATGGGAATAGTTCAATATTACCATTATATGTTGTTACAAGGTAAGGAACAACATTTTCAATTCTAGTTGCAAATGGTTGCTCAATTTGTAAAGTAGAGAAGTAATCAATTGTAATAACTTGACCAGTTCTTCTGAAGTTTGAACCAACAATATCTGTTGCAAATGCTGGACTTACGTTTGGATTTGCAGTGGTTCCAATTCCAATAAGGGATTTAGATCCGATTAAAAGATCAACCTCAGTAGTAAAGTGTGATGGTCTTAACTCTAAATTAAGTGGATCAATACTATTTGTAATCTTACCTGCTTTAAGTTGATTTTTGGTCGTTGTAAAGTTATCTACAAATATACCAGATTTAAATCTAGTTAATCCACTATTATCTGGAATAATTAATGCTTCAGTTTTTGCTTCGAGTAAAGATAATGCAGTATAATACTCCAGATTCTTAATTCTATCCTCAAGAAGTGCAATATCTTGCATTCTATATCTCTTGTGAGACTTCAGAGATATGGAAACATTGTTTGCATTGCAGAGATATGGTGGAAGTTTGATTGTAGCAACTTCTAATGCATTATCGATAGAAAGTGGTGGAAGTGGTGATTCTGAAGGAACACCCTTAATTAATTGGAATCCACCATCTGGATTAAAATAAAGTTTGTCAATTCTAGGCAGATAATGTGAATATGTTAGCGTAATTGATTCATCAGATGCCAAAATATTTTTGGCAGAGTTGGTTGCATCTATAAAACTGCGAGAGTCAAATTCAAAAGGTGATTTTGCTGTTGAATTTGGATCAAATGTACGAACTCTTGGTCTAATGTCAAGAACATCCGTAAGTCTGATTTTGTTCTTGATAAACGGAAGATCACAATAGTTAAATTGGTCATAAGAAGATACGGTTGTAATATCTCCTTCTGTAGAATCTGAATATTCTGCAGATTCAAATATGATTCTTAATTTTCCTCTAGGATCTTTTGTATTTGGTTTTCTTACCAATCTTGCATAATCTACAATAGTATCTCTTTGACCAGAGTCTAAAAGATATCTATTGAGAATATTGTCATCTCCTGGAGTAAAATCACTAATAGTTCCAGTGATTCCTGTTGTTTGTGTAATTATAGTCTCATTTATCTCAAAACTTAAATCATTTAAATAAACAATTGAAATCTTAGATGAGTTTGGTCTTTCAATAAAGAGTCCAATGGCACCACTATTTTTGCCAACTACCTCTTCACCAATAATGAAATCATCAGTTTTACCTGATGGACCATTCATATTAAACAGTGTGATTTGTGGAAGAACAGGATCATTTGTATCATCCGACTCAAAAACACCATATACTTTTATGACATCTGGTTCTAATAAACAAATATCTTTATCTTGAACTCTGAGACCATATCCATATGCACCATAAGTCAATCCATCATTTAATGTTGTTGAACCAATACCAGATGATGTTAACTTGGACTTATTGACGATAATAGAGTTTGTCTTTTTAGAATTTTTTACTTTGTTGACTACACTATTTTTTTCAAGTGTTGTAATCAATCTTCCAGATCCAGATACCGAAAGACCAAAGATTCTTAATTCTCTATTTCCATTGGTAAATCTAAACTTATCTTGAGTAAGTTCTTCAAATCCACCCTCACTATTAATTAAAACATAACGCTCTTCATCAAATGGTAAAAAGGTTTCATTCTCACCTGCTTGAATGGTATTGGTAGCATTTGCGGTAATAGTTACGTTATATTCTTTTCTAATTGATAACTTTGATGAAGTTATATCTACACTTGAGACAAACTCTTTTGGTAATGGTGTATATAATGTGTTGTCTGATGATGATTGGAATCTTGCTTTTGCAATTGCAAAATCTGAAGGATTGATCGTTGTTGTTGGAAGACCACCGTCATTAATATTTGCAACTGTAGTAATGCCAACAATAGTAATACTGTAATCGTCAATAATACTTGTAACTTTCGCATAGGTTTTTACATTAGTCGTTCCTAATTGACTATTTGTAAATGATACTAAATCACCTGGTTTTATTGTATTGGGAAATTCAGAATCTACAGATGTGACTGTTGAAATTCCAGGAGCAGAACCACTTTTTGGTGAAATTACTACTGATGGGAATCTGAGAGTTGGATATGCCTTTGTATCACCATTAAATGTTTGTCCAACACCAACAGAACTGTAAAGTGATTTTACATCACTAACACTAAATGCTGTTACTGCTGTAGAAATTCTACCATTATCAATACCATTAAATATTAACTTTTCTCCTTTGAGGAATGCTCCTTTAGTATTATATGTTGTTACAATTCCAGTATTGGTATCAAATCTTAGGTGTCCAGTTGCACCACTAGACTTTCCTTCAACAAATGTAGGAACACTTAGAGTTACTGACTGGTTTAGAGTCATTTCAGTGTATGGTTGAATATCATATAGAGTGATGTCCCACTCGTTTAAGTCACCAACAGTTGAAGAATATGATCCAGACTCTAATGCATAATCATATACTCTTGCAACACCAATCTCCTTTCCTGCTGCTGTTGTACTAGTAACACCTATTCTAGAATCTCTTAAACTTATAACAGATGAAGTACTAAATCCAATTCTAGGAGCACCAATGACTCTATTGAGAGTTAATGTGGGTCCAGTAAAATAATTTATTCCTTGATTTTTTAATGTTTTGGTTGTTCTTGTTTTTGGGAAGTCTAAGTACTGTACTGTACGAGAGTCAACTTCATAACCTTTAATAAATGCTTTTCCTGGAGATATTTTGTAAGTTCCAAGATCATCACTAGGAACATTATTATTGTATGTTAATTGATCTTTAGTAAATACGCCATTATTTCCCTTTCTATCATTGAGAGATTCTTTTGCATGAATAGAAAATGGTTTTACATAAAAATCACCTGATTGATCGTAAGTCCTTCTTGCAAGTTCATCTGCAAGTAAGTTATAATCTGCTCTATCTTCTATATGCTGAACAAAACCATTTCTAATGATCATTAACTCAACAAAATTTTCGTTCTTTGTTGACTCTAATGATCTTTTTGCAAGAACTGCAGTAATTTTTAATCTATCTGCACCTGGTGCTGCATAGTTATTAAATCCCTTTGCATTATCGGTAAGACTAGAATCTTTTCCTGATGAAACAATTTCTTCATAGATTTCTAATCCAACTCTATATGATGGATTTGGATCGTGGGCATCAAGAACTAAAGTTTGTCCAGGAACTTTTACAAAAGTTCCTCTTAAGAAGTATACACCTTCGGATAAAAAGATTGCCGAACCATTTGAAATTGCATTAACAGGTGCTGTATTTGCAAATCCTTGTCCTGCTTGGAAATTTATAACCGTTGTGGATAAATTACTCTCCAATAAAAGAGTCTCATTATCATCAAATACTTGCTTACCATCATTTCCAGAACTAACATAATTTACAAAGAAGGTATAGTATCCTCTTTCTGATGCTGAAGTTCCTTCGTAAAATACAATCTTAGCTCTGACATTTGATCGTTGTCCTCTGACAAATACATTGACAAGATCGTCAGCATAGTTGTCTATAGCAATGCCAAGATACTCTGGCTCAACTTCAACAGAATATAATGCATTGTTATAGTTAATTTGTCCAGGAATAACTACTGAACCCTCTTTAAAAAGATGAGTTCCTACTTGCTCAATCTGATCTTGAAGTGTTGATTGAAGAGTAGTTAATTCCCTTGCTTGAACTGGGAGTCCAGGTTTAAATAATACTTTATAATAATTTTTTTGCGGATCAAAGTCATCAAAATAAGGTGATACGTTGAGATTAGTTTCTTGTGGCATAATCCTTTAAAATTGCAAAATAACTTTGATATCTTCTCTTTGATTTACTGACCTAGTAATAGATGGTCTATTGTCAACATAAAGAATAGTTCCAGAATATTTTTCTACTTCTGGATCTGCTACACCCTTAATAAATGTTTGACCTAGGTAGTATGTCTTATTATTTATGACGGTACTAATACCTGGATTTGTATCAGTTCCGAATCCTTCATCTATATATAAGTCCTTACTGCCACCTACAATTTTTAAAGATCCTCCACTCTGTAGAGTTGCAGAAAAATCATTCAATTGGAATCCGTATGTGGCGCTAGACTTTTGAGTTCCATCCGTATTAAATCCAACAAGAGATCTATCTTGCCAGTAACGTAAAACACCAGTTTGTGCATCATATGCAACAACTCTTCCAACAGCAGTGATACCAGTACCTACAGTTTGAGTTATAATTGCATTTTGTTCAAATGAGGTTGATCTATAATCATCTTGATTTGGAGAAAGACCCTTAAGAACTAAACCTCTCAAAGAACTTAATCTATCTTCTGTAAGAATTGTGTTTGACTGATATCCTTTTGGATCTTCCACAATTCCAATTCTAGCGACAGACGTTCCTGTTACAAAATCTGGATTTTGATCATCATTTTCGATTCTAGAATAAATCAGAACGTTTGTTGATCCTAGTTCTGAATAAATGTCTGCACCATGACCACCTGGTGGTGGTATGATGACATCAAAAACGGGAGTATTTGATCCAGTAGGAACGTTTCCTCCAATTAAATCAACCGTACCATAAGTATATCCAGAACCACCATTAGAAACAGTTATTGATTCTATTTTAGAGTCATTGTTAACAACAATGGTACACTCACCACCAGACCCATCACCCCTAATAGGAACTCTTGAATATGTAACATTTGGGGGACCAACTAAGAATCCCCTATCTCTAATAAGTATTGTTTTTAACTGACCGCTAGTAGAAGCATTAGTTCTAACTGTTTGATAATCCGAATTAGTTTCCCAGTCTACAGGAACTGGAACAAAGTTGAGAGAGTCAAATTTGATCACATCACTTGGACTAATAGTATAAAGATATTTCCAAATATATCCATCACCACTAGTACCAGCTGCCCTTGGTTCTAAATCTGTGAATTTTGGTTCATCAAGAGATGGTCTACCATTAGGGTTCTCTGGGTCAATTCCATTGTTTAAGCAGATGTACACACGGAATTCGCTATTTACAATATAATAATTGGATGCATATAAACTTGTTTTATTTGATGGTTTTGAAAGATTATTTCTATTAACATCATGGCGATACATATCATAAATTGTTGCCGATGCCCAAGAGACCTTTCTTACAACTGGTCTGACATCATCAGCAGCAATTTTTTTCAAGGCAATCATTGTATCCCAATAAGTATTGGAATCATCAAAACAATCTCTGGGAGATGGCGGAGATACATTCCAACTACTTGTTACCTCTGTTGCATTCGGCAGACCGATGAATGTATAGTATGATTTATTCGGATCCCTAATTTTTTCAATAAAGGATCTGGCGTTTTTAACTCTCAACAAGTCAGTTATAATAGCAGCCATTTCGGAAACAAACTTTTTCTATGTTCTATTTATTAGTTCAAATAACCAAGATATTTAAGAGGATTCTTTCTCCTTATCACTGGATTTGTTACGATTCCAGCTTGAGATACTCCATGATTAGAGTTCCATACTTGGTTAGTTGTTCTAACTGGAAGTCCAATTTTGCCCCATGTATATTCACCATAGTATGCAGTAGTTCCCAATCCAACTACATTATTAGCACCAGCACTCTGAAGTGAGATAATTACTGTAGTAACGGTTGTTCCAAATCCAACTGTCGTTCCAAGACCATTTATTCCTGCTGGAACTACGGACTGTTTTGTATAGTAATCAATACACTCACACATCATGTCTGCATGTATAGTTGATACACCAACAATAGACCCATCTGCACCAAGAGAAGTTTGTGCTGCCCCAATAAAGTTGGTTTTAGTTATGTTAAAGAGATCACCAGTAGTAATTCCTGGTAAAGTTATAGATAAACCTTCCCTAATCTCGGAATTAAATGGAATAAAGAGGTCTAAAGCAACACCTAAACTTGTTCCAGCACCAATGGTCGTAGTTCCGACACCAACAATTATTCCATAATCTCCTTCAAATGTTATGAATTGACACTCTTCCACTGCTCTCTTTGGTGGAGCGACTAACACCTCTGGTGGTTCTATTTCAATAACTTTAAACTTGATTGGTGCTCCCAATGCCCATTTTCTTGATGTAGTTGCTAGTCCAACATTATCATATGTATCAACAAATAGAGTATCACCAACTTGATAATTAGTACCACCTTCAAGAACACTGAACGAAGCAACATTAAAGTTTATTGTGCTGATTTCGATATCAGCAACTGCACCAAATCCGATACCACTTTCTGTTTTTAATCTTGCTGATCTAAAGAAGTTTGTATTTGTATCTACTGGTGGGAATCCAGAACCTTGTTGCTGGAGGCTCATTGCCTTAAGTGGTCCATAGTAATAATTAGTTCCACCAGTGCTTACTGTTGCTGTTGTGACTGATCCTCCAGCACCAATAGTAAGACCACCTATTGCTTGAGTTCCATTATCATATGGTTTTTGTATGGTAACATCTGGAGTTGATGTGTAACCATAACCAGGATTTGTTATAAGAAGATTTGATACTGATCCACCAACTCCAAGAACTGCATCTACAGTTGCTGGTACTAATTCATCTCCAGATATAATTTCAATTACTGATCTATCTTGAACAGAAATACCCTCAAAAGGATTATCAAATAATGGTCTTATGGAATAAACATAAACAGAACTATCTGCCAATCCAACATTTGATATTATATTTGTTGATGGATTGATTATTGGTTCATAATAAACACGATCCTTACCAATGTAGTTGTTGTCAATAATCTTATCAACTGTTTGTTTTGTCCAAGATAATGGTCTCTCAAACAATTCATTCAGAGTTACACCTTGCCCAGCATAGTTATTTGTGATAACCTTATCTGCTGCTTTAATATCCATTACAAGTCTTGGATCTTGTGTAAATGTGGTGTCAACATTACTATAAAGTTGAACTTCATCACCAACTTCAACAGAGGGGAGAACATCTACAGTACGAACGTCAATTGTTTGAGTTCCAGTATACATAAAGATTTTTGCTTTATCTCCTGTGGTACTAAATCCACTAACGCCACCTTTGGGTGCTTCTGTAAATCTTAATGTACTACCACCATTAAACTGATAACCCTCTCCTGGTGTCTGAAGAATGTCATTAACAAATACAAGTAAGTTTGATTGTAAGTTGATTCCAGAGTTTGCTTTTGCAAAGAATGAAATACTTTCACCATTAACTGACAGCGGGAACAATCTTCTTGCGCCGTTAAAGAATGGATCAATTTCATCAAGAACAATAAATTCACCAACGTTCCATCCAGAGAACTTAGACTGGAAGGTTCTATCAATAGTTAATTCAAATGGGAGATATGTTGCAAGTCCAACAAATGTATGTGGGAACTGCTTTCCAACTGGGGATGATCCAGCAAATACTGTAATTGTTGTTGATGTATATGATGTAATTCCAACATCTTGGTTTGCAATGTTGCTATCGATTCCAGGACGTGGGTAAGCAAGAATTGCACTATAATCATCACTTGCACATCTGAAGAGAAGTGATTTATTTGCAATTCTAACCGTATCTGCTGTAGTTAATGTATGAATACCAATAGTGAGTGTTGAATTGCCACTTACAGGATCATATGTTGCATCAGTTACTGAGTAGTAATTTGCTCCATCAAATACAGGTGTAACGGCATTTGATGTTATGGTTGCAAACGTTGGAATGCCAACTGTACCACCAATTGCTACTGTCAAGCGTTCCCCAGAACCATAACCATATCCAAAATTATTAATTTCAAAATTGAGAATTGTGCTATCATTACTTGGAACTAAGTCTACTGTTGCCCCTGTTCCAAATCCAGACTCTCCTGGATGGTAAACTAAAGGAATGTTGTAATATGTTAATGGGGCATCAAATACAACATCAAGGGGTCTTCTGACCTCTCCACAACGCTTGTATGCGTGTGTATATGGGGATGGACCAGAGTTGATAATAAACGTGTAGTCATCTACAATTTTTGTAATTGCAGTTCCATTTGCACCAGGATCTTGCCCTGTTGGTGAGTTGTTAATTTGTCTAGGAGCAAGAATAATCTCCTCTACAATTCCTCCAGAGTTATAGAAAGATTCTGCAGTGGTAACACCAACATTAATTTCAAAGTCATAAAGACTATTCATTCTAGTAACTTGTGTTCCACAATATGTTGGGTCTGTTATTCTTGGGTGAGTAAGAATTCCAACACCGCCATCATAAGAGCATGTAAATGCAAGACCAGTAAGAATTACATCTGTGCCAACTTTTAATTTATGTCCAACTGTTAGTGAACCACCACTCACATATTCATGGCGAATAGTAGAAATTCCAGCATTAAATGTAAGTGTGTATGAATCTGGTGCTGAGAGAACTCCAAATATATCTCCAAGAGGTGATACTACAGAGTTGCCTGGGAATATGTTAGTATTAATACCTACTTGAATTACGCCGCCAGATGCATAAGTATGACTAATAGTTGAAGGTCCAACATTAACTGTAAACGATGTTGTGGTCCCTACTGTAACAACATCAAAGAAATAACCTTGAGTTCCATCTGGGAATATTGATGTAGTAAGTCCAGCAGTAACTTGTCCAGCATCATTCTCAACATAAGTATGACTAATTGTTGATGGTCCAACATTAATCTCAAATTGATCGGATGCAATGATATTAGTTACAGTAAATGTGTATCCTTGAGTTCCATCTGGGAAGATAGTTGTTGTGATACCAGACCCACCTGGGCAAGTAAATTCAAGGTTATCCAGTCTAATATCACTACCAATTCCAATTACGCCAATAAAAGAACTAGAAGTAGTAACTGTAGAAAGACCAGTAACATTGTCATACTGGAACTGCGTAATCGTGAACGTTTGGCCATATCCTGTAGGTCCTCCAACTGGACAATTAAACGCCAATTCGCGCATCTTGAATGTTTCACCATTGGATAATCCATGATCCCCAATAGTGAAGACTGTTGCTAAACCAGTTATATTGTCATAAGTAAAATCATATACTCCAAATGTTTGACCATACCCAACGCAAGTAAGTGCCAATCCTGCAAGACTGAAACTTCTTCCTATAGCAGTTTGAGGAACGAACTTATGCGGTTCTACCGTCGTAACAGTCGCCAATCCAGTAACATTATCATAGAAGAATCCATTAACTGTAAGCGTTGATGCACCACCAACAGTAACTGTCATAATGCCAGTTACATTATCATAAAGAGCATTTGTTACATTTACTGGTGGATAGTAATCACATGTGAATGCTGCACCAACCACTTGAACTTCATCGCCAAGAGACAAATTATGTGGAGTGGATGTTGTTACTGTTGTGATTCCAGTTACTGAACTATAACCAATATTTGCAACTTCTCTAGGTGCATAAAATACTTGTGGATTTGTAATAGCAACTCCAATTACATGTCCATCAACAACAGTAGCAACACCAACTGCAGTTATATTTGCAGCGCCATAACTTGCAGTCTCAATTCCAACAGATACTGTTTGCAATCCAGATCTATAACCAGATCCAGTATTACCTATTGCAATCGCTGTTATTGTTCCAGCGGCAGATACAACTGCTGTTCCTCCAGCAGATACTAAAGGTTGATAACCATAACCCGCCTTTGAAGCAACGCTAACAATAACACCTCCTCTAGGAACTCTATTTACATTAATATCATTATGGTTATTTGGATCTGTAACTTCTCCATTAAATCCTAAGAGAAGTTGACCACCACCACCTTCAAGTTTGTAATCTCCTTCAATATTTGTTAATACATTGCCAAGTCTCTGTGGACCTTGGAATATATCATCAATTAAGACAATTGTATTTTGTGCTGAAATATTATCAATGTCATTTCCATTATATTTTAAATAGAATGAAGTGTTGATTCCATTAAATTGATCAGAAATATCATCATAAACATAGTTATTATCATATGCTGGTAAGAAGCTTGTTGTAAATGCCTGGTTTAATGCAGATCTTAAGAAGATTCTTCCACTAAATCTAGAACTTGTTGTAAGTCCTGTGTAATCAACCTCTCCAGAATTTAGCGCAGTTGTTCCAAGTCCAACTGGAATATTGCCCCAAGGACCTTCAATTAGATGAAGATCATTGTTAACTACATTAAAGTTACCAACTTGCTTTGTTCCAACAACACCAGCGGAATGAGATACTTCAGCAGTTCCCATCCATCCTCTTCTCACTGTTAATGTATTTGCTACATTATCGACCGCAGCAATTAAGACAACCTCATCTTCAAACCTTACAAGATCACCACCAAATACAGATGTTACTCCAACCATATCGATTACAGTAGAACCAATGCCCGCTGTGGATGCAAGAGCAACTGTATATGCGGTTCCAACCATTGGAGACTGAATAGTTCCATTGATTGTAATTAACATTCTATTATTTGGTTCAATTGCTCTGAATATATGAGTAGATCCAATTCCAACTCCAGTTAATCCAACACCTATTGGGTTAAACAACAACGCATTTGTTGCTGAAGTTGCAACTCTGACTTTTTGGTTGTCTTGTTTGATAATATAGAATTGTGATGGAAGTAATGATGTAGTACCAATTCCTGGTCCAAAATCTGTTGGGGTAATCTGAATTGCATTGGCAAAATCATTATTTGGTGGGATATATTGTACCAATTCTCCACTAACAAAATAATGATTTGTTATATCAATGGTTCCCTCACCAACTGATATTTTAGTTGCATCATTACCAGAAAATTCAATCTCAAAAACTTTGTTGCCGTCTGAGAATAATTCAAAATCTCTCTTTTCACCATTAAACTGATCACTAAAGTCATCAACAGCAAGAACTCTGTTTCCTATAAATTCTTGGTATTGTGCAAGGAATGGTAAATTAAACAAGATTTCATTGGATACCAAATCTCCACTAACATCAATACTCTTTTCTCTACCAATATCAAAGTCTCTGACTGTATTTAAATCAACAACTTGAGTCAAATCTGAGATTGCAATCAGAACATTGAGATCTTGTGCTGTTGTTATACCAACGATTGAGGGATCATATGAATCAATAACCAATTCACTAAATTTTTTGAATCCAGAAGTATGTGTTAAAGCACTTACCAGAGGATTCCAATCCTTATAATCTATTGAGGATCTTATTGAATAAGAGAAGTACTGATAATAATCATTATCATGAACTCTTTGGAATGCATAATTAAGTTTTCCAGTATCTCTTAAGAAACCTTTTTTAGTAATACTATTGGACGATATCAAATATTTTCCAGATATTCCATCAACACTAGAAATTAATCCTTGGTTCTGTGATGATTGTCCAATGATGAGATCATCAACCTTAAATGGAATTTTAGATCTAACTCTCAAATATTCGTTTCTAAAATCATAGAACTGAACTACTCCTCTATTATCATCTTGAGCAACAATAATTTCTCCAGATCTAAATGAGTCTTTTGCAAGATCAATATCAAATTGTGGGAAGTATGATTCTGGTGTAACTGTTCCAAATGAATCAAAACTATCAAAATTACCTGGAACTTGACCTGGTTTTAAATAATCCTGTAAGTTATACGTAATAGTTGGAGTCTCCCCACCAATATTTGGATCTATGGCGGTCAAAGTAAATAATGCATATCCAAAGTCTGATGAGTTGTATCCAGTTCCATTGACAGTTGCGTCAATATTGGTGTTCTCTACAATAACCTTATCACCAACTTTGAATGGATAATCTTCTGCTGTTGTGAATGTGACGGCAAATCCAATAGTAACATTATAGTTACCAGGATCGTATGTAATATCATCAATTCTTATACCATTTGGATTATTGATTGGTAGAATTTTTGGAGTAATGTTATACAAACCTGTTGTATTTCTTACAATGGTTACTTCAGTATCTCCAATATCATATTTGAGAGATGCTTCGGTGTTAACTCTTCCAGTAAAACCATCAAGAACAACTAATTGTGGTGGAACAAAATAATTGATACCAGGGTTTACAATTTTAATTTGACTAAATTTAGAAAGTGGTTCAATCTTGTATGTGTATGGGAACTGTGCTGCTGGATTTAACGTTTTGTCTGAGGGATAGTCAAAACCAATATCAGTTAACACTACCTCATCAACTTGACCAAGATTGGTACTTGCTGGTAAGAAAATTGCTCCTGTTCCACCAATACTGACAATTTCAGCAATGTTTGGAAGTTTTCTGTAATTTCTTCCTATAGAATCCAGAGAAACTTTTGCAACTGGTCCAATTGCACTTAAAGATGTTGTTGTATATGACAACAATGCTTCATTATTTGGATATAAAATTTTCTCTGGAGTATCTAAGAGTGGATAATTAAATGTTGCGCTAGTTACTCCAGTTACATTTGCTTTGAGATTAAATTTACTGTAAGAAACACTCAATTTATTTGGATTCTTTATATTAAAATTATCCGATATAATTTCTAGTTTTGATGCTGCTGCACCATTATATCTAATTGGTTCTAAGTTATAATACAATGTAGTTGGGACGTTCTCATCAATAATTAATTCTAACTTTGCTCCTGGTTCTCCAATAGTTCCGCTTGTTTTTACGTTAAAATCTCCAGTATTTTCTTCTGTAGTAAAAAATTCATCACTAAAGTTTTCATCAGTATAAAGGAAGAAGTTAAATGCTGGCAAGGAATTTGCTGCTAATGTTTGATCCGATAAATCAAATATGACGGTAGAATTTCTATAGCAGAATATTTCAGGATTTACTTCACTAATAAATCCTAAAGATTGAGTTTCGATATCGATTATTTGAACACTCTCATTAGAGGTAATTACATCATAATAATAATCCGATAAAGAAATTGTATTGTCATCTAAAACAATAACATAGTAAATCTGTGCATTGGTTAAACCAACAGATGGTGATGGTGAATTATAGATTACTTTTGCACCATTTTTAAATCCGTGGTTTGGAATTGTAATTGAATTTCTATCAATGTCAACATCAGAATCAATAAATGATTTTTGGTTTATAACCATTCTTCTGTTCAAATCATCATAAGCAACAGTAACAGTTGTTTGAATTCCACTAACAGCATTAAATACGATCTGATCACCTTCTGTTAATCCATGATTTATTTTGGTAGTAACCTTAGCATACTTTTTATAAACATCGCCAACAATAGTTGAAGTTTTGTTAGTATTAAAACTATGTATTTCACCAGTTCCATAGTCAACTAGATCATAGATCAGTAATCCTTCTGATCCAACGCCAACAAACTGTCCAGTGCTTCCAACTCCAACTTGTTGAGTTGAGATTCCAATAAAATCAGCATCATATACTGCAGCATATAACTTTGTACCATCTTCCAAGGGGAATTGTGTGGTCCCTGTGGATACTTTTACCCCAGTAAATCCAGATCCAACATTGTAAGTTAATAAATCACCTGTTTTGAATCCATGAGATGGTAAATAGAATGAATGAATTGTTGATTTTATAAGTTCTTTTTGAGTCACTCCAGGATTACTCAAAGACAATAATCCAGATACATCCGCAGATCTTGACAATGCAGAACCATTAGTCTCATAAAGAGTTGATCTTAAAGTTCCAGTTTCTATTTGAGCACCCCAAACATAGAATGTTGGTGATGTATTTGATGTCAGTGTTTGTGGACCGTATGTACCAATTTTTAATGTGTGACTACCAGAACCAGTAAATGCTTGGAAAGAATATCTTCTCCAAAATCTTGTTAGGGTAACTTTTGAACTATAATATGCCAATCCATCATCAACTATAATATAAACTTCTTCACCACCAGCATTTCCCTTTAAAAATACTGATATTGTATGATTTGTTGCTGAAAGAGATGTTGAAGAATACTCAATTCCAAAACCGTCTCCTGTGCCCGTTGTTGATGCAAAAGAAACCTTTGCAACATCATTGCTACCATCTGGAGCGGTTGCAGAATAATAAGATACCGTTCCAGTACCAACACCGACAGTATAGTAATCCCATGCAGATACTAATTCTGGCGGAACTGGATTTGAATATAAAATAAGATTTTCTGATGGAATAATCACAGATTCTCTAGGATCAAAATAATATTCAGTATCTAATTGATATTCTGTAGATGTTGTAAATCCAGTATTTACAATTAATTTTCTAGTTTTTTCCTTCAAGTTTGATCCAGCAAAGTGTGGATCACTTGTTCCATTAATTGCTCTTTGTACTTTTATTCGAGAATCATCTTGATATACGTTTAATACTTTTACAGTCTCATCTCCAATAAGATAAAGATCATTAACCGACAATGCTGGAAATACTAAGTTACCACTTACATTGAAGTAAGTTACAATACCACTTGAAGCAGAGTCTCCTACATTTGTTGATAACGTTAGGTTATTTGTAGATATTCCTACGTTGTATGATTTGGAAAACTCTGTTGATAATATGTTTAAATTTTGTATCGATACAATATCACCATTCTTTAAATTATGATCTGTTGATCCAATTCCAATAAATCTACCGTCAGATATTGATGGTACAAATTGAACAGATTTAAGTAAATCAAACTCATAAGAAACACTATCAACGGTTTTTCCTGCAAGTTCAGATATACGTGCATATGCACCAGAACCACTTGTATCAACGTTATCAAAGAAAACACTATCCGCAAGAGAATAATTATCTCCAGGAGCAACCAAATTTAACTTAGTAACTGATCCAGGCGTTACACTTCTTATTTCTGTAAACCCTTCTGCAAATTGATCTGGTTGTAAGAATCCAGAATAAGATGTTCTATTACTTAAAAGACCTAATTTACCAGTATACCTAGTCCAACCAGAATCATTTATATTAATGTAGTCTAAACTGGAGAATTGACTAAAATTAAATTCTACAGGTTTTGATTTATAACTATCTCCAATAACATATGGGAAAACTGGTTTTAAGTAACCATTTAATGGTCCACTTGCTTCTGGGGTAGAATTTATAGTAGAAAAATATGCATATACGCCATTTGGATATTCTGGAGTTTTACAATATCTACCATTGTGTATATCTAAATCACCATCTCCAACAAATTGATAATCTTCTACGAATATGCCTGCTGGGAAATCTCCAGTAGATGGTCTATTTGCTGGCAAAATCAGACTATAACCACTATTAAGTCTTTTTATTGCTCCACCTTCTTTATCGGCGTATCCGTATGGTCCATAAATTGGATGACCATCATAAGACCAACCAACAATAGGTGAGTGATATAATGTGGAATTGGTATCATTATCAATATCATCTCTATAAATTGTATTACCATCATTATCAAGAGAAGTTGAAAGTAATTTTCTTCTCAGTTCTCTACCAAGATAACCATGGGTGTATTGTAAACCAGCATCAGATGTTATTGCTGATGTAATAATACCATCGTCTGGATTAATTTTTTGTGCTTGTATAATTCTTTCAACAAGGTTTATAGACCAAGATTTTATTTTGGCAGTAAATGTTGCTCCAGAACCAGTTGGAATTACGTTTAATATCGTATCTACTTGTTTATAACCAAAACCACTTTCAATAATTTTGACTTCTGTCAATTTACCATCTTCAATTACTGGAGTCAATACTGCACCATCTCCAGAACCTAAGATTTCAATGTTTGGTGGAGAATTATACCCACTACCAACATTATTGACAATAACACCAATTATTCTACCAGCAGCGGATACAATCGGTGTTAATTGTGCATTTACTCCACTGTTAAGTTGAATATTTGGTTGTCTGTTATAATTTAAGATACTAGCATCACCATAGTTGTTGCCATTTGTCTTTAATGATATTGAGATAATTTCTCCCGTAAATATTGGACTAATTTTAGCTGCAAAATTCTGCCCCGATGTTGTTGTTACACCAATAGGAGCTTCCAGTTTTACTTCAATTGGTCTGTAGGTGATATTGTGTGTTCCAGTGCCCCCATCACCAAAATTAACAAATCTTTTATTTACATAGTTAAAATCTGATTGAAGAGTTGATCCAATACCAACAGTAATGTATTCTGCGACTTTGAATCTGTTACTATCAACAACATTAACATAATATTCTGATGTTGAATTTAAACCTACAGGAAGAGTATCATCTGTAGAAATTCTAACAATTTCCCTATCTGTATATCCATGATTTGGGTATACAATAGTATTTGAATAAATGTCTACATGGTCCTCATTAAAGTATAGTGTTTTATTTGTATATCCAGATCCACCAGAAATTACTTCTATAGATGATATTACATTTTTCTTTTCAAACGCAGAAATCTTCTGCAATCCATCTCCATATGCAGTAAAGTTGATTGTATTAACACCAACAATAGCATCATCTGCAGTGTTGTAAAGTTTAATAGTCTTACCATCCAAATCTTTAACAAAATAGATGGAGTCATTGACTAATCCACCAATTTCAGTTTGTGATTGTGAAGAGTATAAAACTTTTTCATAATCTCTAAATTTATGGAAGGTGGAGAATCCAATTGTATTATTAGAAAGATTTACATTCTCATACAAACTTCCAGCATTAAATGATACTGAATGTGTTATCTTGGATAATTTACACTTTGCTTCTGCACCAATACCATTTCCACCAGAAATAGTTACTTTTGGTTCTTCAACATAATCAAATCCCTTATCAATAATGTCGATCTTTGTAAGAGATCCTCTTACGTTACATACTCCCTCTGCCCCAGATCCAAAAATAGAACTTCCTACACCAATGTTGTCATCAATTGAGAGAACGGGTGGGTTTATAATATCATAGTTTTTATCTCCAGGAGAAGAAACTACAATCTCTTCTATTTTACCGTAATATAAAGTATCCGAAGATTTGTAATTTAATAACTCAACTCCATTAAGAAACATTCCCGTATTACCTGGAGAGGTAATGGTTTCTTCATAATTATCATATGGTATTGGGTGTGAGAATTTTCTGATTAAAGATTGGGATTTGATAATCCTGTCTTTAAATTTAAGAAGTTCAAACTTATTATTAAATACTGTTCCAAATACTCTAATAAAAATGCCACTTCTAATATTAGATCTACTTGTTGCTAATCTTATTGTAGATGCATTGGCTTTATATACAAAATACTGACCTTCTTGAATATCTAGACCAATATTATTGTTGTAGTTATAATAAATGGCATCTCCAGTAATAAAACCATTTGTACCAATATTAATATCAAATCCATCAAACTGACCACTAAAGGTCACAGATAAATCTTCAATTGTTATTGGAGTGTTATAATAATCTGGAAGAGAGTTTGAAGTAACATACCTATCATTATCTTTAATATAAACATTGCTTACATTTGATGAGAATATGTTGAGTTCTGGATTATTTACAGAGTTTGCTTTTGATATACCCTTTCTAATGTTATACTTAACACTAGTTGTATTTACTTGTGTTGTTAAGTTAATATCAAATTCGTACCTATCAGAAACTGCAATAACAAAAACGTCATATTGATTTCCATCACTTCCCTTTACTGTTCCAATATCACCAAGAGTAAAAATATGTGGATCGTAAGTTCTTACTCTATACTGAGCAGCACCATTTAATTTTAATGCTACTTGTGTCAGTTGTTCTATCTCATATTCTGGTGTAGAATTAAGTACCCAAGAAGTTACATTTTGATCTTCACTATCTGAACCCAGTGAGACGATTTGAATTTGATCGCCTACTTGATAATAATATGATTTTTCTCTATCATATACCAGTTCACCCAAAACACCTGTTACTTTAACGCGAATTTCGTTACCATCGTCGTCAGTAGCATAAGCATAGTCTGGAGTTGTTATATCTGCATTTAATGGGATTGCTATTGGTGATTGTAATCCAAAAAATTGAGTCGTGTTCTTGCCACTGTATTGAATTTGATACTCTACATCATTATCATAAAATACCAATGTTCCTTCATTTTCAAAACTTAATGTTGAATCTACATCAAGATAGGTTTGTCCCGCTCCAACTGGATTGGTAATTTTAGTTTTTGGGTGTACTGAGAATACAAAGGTTTCTAGGTCTGGGTTATAATCCAGACTCATTTTATAATAAACTTCATTACTACGAAAAATTTGTTCTACATCGGTGATTGTGCCCGATGCATTTTGAATTGTAGTTGTTTCATCTTGGAAAAGAGTTCTATTTACCAGATCTTGTGGATCTCCAAGAAGTGGTTTTACAACTAGATCTCTTGTAATTCTATAATCGGCATCAGATGGTTGAATGAGGAAGTCTCTTGGTTTTACTACCTTAACATCAACTCCCCAAATCAGTCTAAACAATAGATCAAATGAAGAGTTTGCACCCTTGGATGCATAAAAATCCTTTAATCTTGCAACAGCATTTTTTTCATTAACTTCTTCATAAAACTGGACATTATCAAATCCAGGAGCATACATTCTCTTATATTTTTTATAGATTTCTGCTATAAAAAGAGAATTTAAATTAAATACAGTATCCCCAGGAGAATGTGGTTCTTTGTTTGAATCAAGAAATGTTGGAAACTTGTCAATATTGTCAACGTATGAGGTAAAACCAACAAATCCTCTCACACATCCATCAAAAGATGTTAAGGTTTTTGTATCATACCTAATAATTTCATTTCCAATTTGAACCAATCCATCTCTAGGTGGAAACCCTTCGGTGCTTGTTACCTCTATGGATTTTGTTGAATATCCAACGCTAGATGTCAATTCTGTTGAATATACAATTTCAGAAACATTATTTAATTGAGTATATTGATCAATATTATTAACAATATCTAATGGAGATCCAGGACTTTCTAAGTCTTTATAATATGCACGTAAGAATTCTACAAATTCTGGATAAGAATCTGAAACAAAATCAGGAACTTGATCTTGAACTAAGTTTTGTATTTTTACTCTATTATCCATATTTTATAACCTTACGTATTCTCCGTTTAAGTAACTAGATGATACTATATATTGAGTTCCAGAGAGGTCTATTCCAGAAGCTATAGTGTCTGCTATCATATCAACGCTAGATTTTGAAGTATCTAACTGCAGGTATAAATCCTGTAAACCAATAACATCATTTGATTGAGGTATCATTGATACTTCGACAATATTATCGCCAAGTTTTTTCTTTGAAGTGGAGATAATGTTAACTGCGTTTACACGAATCTCACCTCTCAAATAATCAATTGTACCAAAATCCTTTCTAATGATTACTGGTTCGTTTTTTGCATCTAATTTGAATAAGAAAATTGATCCAGTCTCTTGATCTGTATTTGGTAAATCGCTAAAATAAACCGTACCAGTAATTCCTGATACTTGCAAACCACTGGTTTTAATATTGTATCCATTCAATGATTTAATGTGAACTCTATTTCCAAAACAAATTTCATATTCAGCAAAAATACCAGGAGGAGATACTTTCACATCTCTTCTCAAAAATATAGTAGTAATGTTTGATGTGATTGCTGCAGCAGAATCATCAATAAGTTTTAAGAACTTACTGTATTTGAATCTAGAACCATATCTATTTAACTCATCAGAAGAAGCAAATAATTCAATATTTTTCTTAACCTCTTCCTTTATTTGAGATGCGGAACCAAGATTTTGGTTGTAATAAACATTAGAATCATACTCAATATAAAGATATTTTAAATCAATAAACTCTGGTATAATTCCAGCAACAGAATATTTTCTAAGTAATGTCTTTATATTATCTTTTACAATGTTTGGAACGTAATCACCATTTTTTGGTTTGATAGATATGAATACTTTTCCATATTTTGGTGGAGTCAATTCTTCACCACCATAAACTGATACTGAATCTGTTTCTGGGTATAGAGATGGAATCAGTGCCTCATAGTCCCCTGCAGTAACTGCTCTATTTTGTGATGCATAGACTCTAGGAGCCAACTTCTTAATCGACTCTACAGATTCAATTGGGGATCCATAACCAGCAGATTCTACAACACTAACCAAAGGAGAGGTTATCTTTAATAAACTTCCATTGTTATCAACAAATCTTCCCGTAAATCTAAACTTGTCTATTCCATTCCCATTTTCTGCGTTTGTTACAACATAAGTTACGATAATAAAATTATCATTCTTAAGCTTACTACCAAATGTACCATCACCAAAAATTAATTCATATCTTTGGTCATCTATTTCATTAATGAAAAATACATCATCGGTTCTAGATACATTTGTTAAATTAGATGCCTGTCTATAGTAACGAGTAACATTACTATTCTTACTCTCTCTTACTTCAACTCTAATCAGACTTGTATCAATTCTTGGATTCTGCAATATGAATCTTTGATTCTTTTTGTTGCTATCAACAGTAAATGTATTTTGAATGTACCCACCTTCAAAAATTTCTAACTCTTCAAAAACTGCAGTAGAATTTGATACTGGAACAGTAACGTCATCTGGTATTGAATAGACGTAACTAAGTCCACCATAACTTGCTGCTGTGGTAGCAACAATGCCCTTTTTTAAGGTAACTGAGACTATATTTGCTGATAGATCAGTTAAATTTAATGCAAACTGAACTTTTGCCCTAGATGCAGTTACTGAACGAGGGAGATATCCAAGATTCCTTGCTAATGATACTACATTCTCTCTGAGAGTTGCTCCATCAAGAAACACCTCATTGGTCAACATGTTGGCATTATAAGCACTTATGTAAGTGTTATATGCTAACGTGTCTAAAAGAACAGAAAAATTTGACCCCTCAAAATCATAGTCAGTAAAGTTACCATCGGCTCTTAGGTAACTTTTAATTGACTCTTTGATTTCTGCAAAATCTAGACTTGCTACGTTGACTATTGACATTTATCGAGTTGGTAGTAATACAAATTGCAACTGTTGGGGTTGAGCGTCAATACCCACAATATAGTATTTTATAGTTACTTCCATTAGATTCTCATCTTCTTTTGGAGTAACAATAACTTCTTTTAGGTCAACTCTAGGTTCATTGTTTTTTATAACATTTATTATTTCATCTTTTAATGAACTAGCAGCAAAAAAGTCAATATTTTCAAATAATAATCTATTTACGTCACTTCCAAGACTTGGATTAAAAAATCTTTCACCACGAACAGTCAAAACTAAATTTTGAACAGAGCGTGCAATAGCATATTCATTCTTTAATATGACCAAATCTTTTGTCAAGGGGTTAGACCTTAACGAAAGACTTATATCTTTAAACCCCTTACTGACACGCTCTAAAGGCATGATATTTATCAAAAGTTTACCTTATGACTTATTTATCACAATTATTTTGAGTTATTGATGCCAACGCTCAACAAAATCATCGAATCCACCAGCACCTCCACAGGGACGTGCCATACGATCTTCTGGAACTGGGTAAAGTTCTTCTTTTCTTTTGTTACGATTGCGTTCTGATGCCATATTTAAGAGTCTATCACTATCAGTTTCAGTGATGAGGGTCATTCCCTCTTCAATAAAGTCAGTTGATTTATCAACTTCAAAGTGATTTCCCATTTTTTTGCTCCTGATTTGTTAGATCAGAACTTTTAGAGGGGTTGCTATCCCTATTCAGCGTTAATGCACCGAGGATCGCATGGATTCATACCACAATTTTCGCAAATTTTATGTTCTTTTTCTGTTTTCCAAAAATATTCGTCAGTATCGCCAAGTCTTCCCCAAGAAATTCCATTTTCAACCTGAAAAATGTGTGTAGATACCTTAAAATCAGGAGTTTTTGGAGTTTCTGGTGTAATAGAGAGGTCATACATCCTCATTCTATTGTTTGGATAGAGTCCAAACTGCCCATTTTCCAATAGAATACAATTATGTGACTTATGTTCGTCTGGTTTCTCACTAACATTAGTGTCTATAATATCTATATCTGCATGGAAGTTGTCCAAAGTAAACAGATATTGACCTTTTAAGAATCCATGGTTGCGAGTAAACACCTCAAATTGCATTGTACTGATAAATTGCTTCTGAATGCAACGTATTCCATAGTCCATACAGTTCCAGAACTGTAGGTTAGGAAGGTCCAGATCGGGGTCTGGAAGCGTCTGTGCCGAGAGAAACGCGCTGATAGGTAGTTTATCATACATGGCACCATATTCTGGTAAATATGTCTCAAAATAAAAAGCGCGTCCAGGTATGGACTTTGCCGATACCCAGACGCCCTCTACAAATTCACCAAATCCATCTTGAAAGTCTCTTAGATATTCTTTACGTACCCATACTTTTTGGGATGGAAGATTGGTGACTAATTGACTCATGTTTAACCTTTACCTTGACCGCGATAACGTTTACGCTTAGCATTCCGAGAGCTTGCGCTATATTTGGTATGCTGTCCTGCTCCTTGCCGAGTTTTTTTGGGTTTGGACTCGATGATTTTTTTATTAGTCAGAGAAGATTTGAGACGTGCCATAATTATTCAGAAGTTTCAAAAAGTGGATCGAGGTAAATGAGGGAGGGATCAATGTCCTCCCCCTCATAGTATTTTTCAGAGATTTCTTGAAGTACCTCAGAGGCATCTTCAATAGTGAGGTTCTGATATAATGCTCTGCCATTATAGCAGAGATTATAGAGTTTTTCTTTCATCAGATGATACGAATTTTTTCGTGACCAACGCGGATACGAGGATCGCACCAGGTCTCAACGCCTGCTTCTTTGGCATCAAGACAGAACGATACGTCTTCTCCGCACATATCTTGAACGTTACCAGATTCAAAGACTTGCATCTTAGGAGCGAACCAAGGATACTCAAGACGCTCAAAGACACCCTTACGAATCATAACCCAACCGAATCCAGTGTAGTCAACGGTAAAGGGTTTACGACGCTTTGCCATGGACTCTACGGTCTCATGGTTCATAACGCCGCCGTTCTTACGGAAGTCATCTTCTTCCAACCAGTGAGCAACGCTGGTAGTCATCCCATCTTCGGTGGCATACCAACCACATGCGATCTCTCGCTCGGATTGCTCGTTTCCGTCTTTGTCTGGACCAGGGACTGCGAGATCGCACAGTTGCCAGAACTTCTCAGTATTGAACACAATATCATTATCAATCCAGAGTTGATAATCGTAGTTCAGTTTACCATCCCAGGGAATCTGCTTGGGTCCGCGCAGAACATTCGCTCCAAGAACCTTGCAACGTGCAAAGTTAACCATCGACGAATAATCCTGAGAGATTTGGATACTCATACCATTTTGTACAAGGTCAAATGCCATTTGCACAAAAGATTTGAGGAATGTATAAGAGCAATTACGTCCAGGAAGACAGAACACAATGCTCTTCCCTCGCATACGTGCTTTGATTGCATCGTAATCCCACTCTTCTTTAGGTTGAGTAGGAGCAGATGCTTTTACAGTGAATCCTTTTGCCATGTGTTTAAAGTTTCTTCAGTTCAATTCTAACAGTGTATCTATATGGTGTCAATAAGAGGATTCTGCGACTGCCTTATTATCGACTGTCAGTTCCTCGTATTCATACTTAGTCTTATCCAATACTGCCCACTTCTGTTTGAATTCCTCCTCTGTAAGTACGGATTCAACACATTGGTTCTCTTTTGAGTATATGTGATAGATCTTCGAGTATGTCATACTGTCTAATTCGCTACAGAATTATATATCCCTATAATGAGAATACCCAGTACGGCAAATACGACCTTAGGGTGTCGAGCAATCCAATAAGTGAGGATAACTCTCCACATGTTCCAATAGGGTGGTCGTCGGCGCATCACGGAGAATTCTCATTGACCTTATTATACCAGAGGATCTACCTTTTGTGGGGTGTTTGAGGCAACATGGGGTGTGTTGATAACATTCGGAGATTGTGTTATATCTCCCGCAATACAAATTCTATAATCATCTGAGGTATACCCTGGCATAACCATATGATCCATCATCCCAGGAAAAAGCAAGAGCGTTCCCTCAGAACTCTTGTCGAGTTTTACATTATACGTCTGAATTAATCCAAGAAGATCAGAGTAAAATAAAATAAAGTCTGTGGCAGATGGATGGCGAGCATGACAGTTCCCACTCTGCTCCTCTCTCCAATTTGTGGGGATATTCATCCAAATTACAAAAGAAAGCACCGATTTATGTTTGTGTGGCTCTACATAATCCCCTGGATGATTTACCCTCACCCATAACCTGCTAATCTCTAGCGAATGCTCATGGGTCGTGTGCGGCTCGCCAGGGTAGTAAAAATCCGTAAAGTATTTGTTCACATACGGCACCATAAACGCCGCCAACTTACCCTCATCATCCCGTATAGGAAATTGGTTATACTCTAAATCTACCTCGGGAAAATTCGGAGGCAACACGGAATCAATTATAGAATTCAGATACTCTCGGATATTATCATCAATCTCACCTTTTATGACACCAAGGTTTGGGAACTCTAAATGATCCACGGAAATTTTTTATAGTAACCTTATTATAACACCTTATGAGGCAAAAAATTTTTGGCGAATTTTTTTTAATGAACTCGAAATCACTCACTCGAATTGTCACCTCTGTAGGTTAGGGTAGTGATCGATTTTATATACGGGGGGCGCAGGGGCGCACATTAGTATATCTTATCAATGGAATCAACTGCCATAACGACTGCTGATCAATCGATGTGTGCCGCACGAATAACTGGCACACACCCCCAAACCCCTTGCGCCGCAACGGATCTCAGCGACTGTGCCAATCCACGAACTGCCATTTTGCAGTTACAACCGTTTACAATCCAGTTTGCGAACTGTCCACTCTGAAATGCTGACGAAAACTGACATAAAACGTCACACTACAGGGCACAAAAAAAGCGACCCATAAGGGTCGCTGATCAGTCCCGTTTTTGTGCAGAATCTAAAGATTCTCTCCCTATTTGCCTCTCAATCCACCAGACCTTTGTTAATCCGCCTGTAGGCGACCCAGGTGATCGCTTGCATTTGAGAGGGCGAGACTGCGCTCTCACCGCGTTCTAGGCGCACTGCAGTGGCAATCGCTGCCGCTTCCCTGTAGGCGTCCTGAATGCCTGCGAACGCCTTAGGCGTCATGCTCGGAACGTCTTTCAGACCGCTTACGGTCCCGTTCCAAACGTTGTAGGCGTGCCCATCGATCACGGGCGCGTTGCAGTTGCCAGCGGTGGCAATGTTTTCAAAAAACGCTGTAACTTTCTGCCCTTTTAAGATAACTTTAATTTGATCGTAATTTGCGTTCAATTCGAGAATCGCAATCGCCTTTGCTTTGTTACCTTTAAAGGTGCAGACTTTAATCTCAGCAGGATCGATTCCCGTTGCGATTGCGCGGGCAAGCGATTCCGCGTCTTGAATGTTTCTATCCCACTTGTTATTTGGCGACAGTGCAGCGATTGCGCCTGCGATCTGATCAGTGGAGAATCCGTATTTGTTACCTAAAGTGACGCAAATACTGTGGGCATTGTTGTACCAAGACGCGCCAACTTGCTGGTCAAGAATACTGGCGCGGAAGAACATTGCCAGAATCGAATCAACGTGGTTTGCCATGATCGGTTGCAGCGGAAGGGATCTGAGAGGGACTGGCGACGCGGTTGCCTCGCTTGTGCCAATGATGCCCGATCTGAACCGACCGCGCAACCCCTCAAAACGAAAGAAATCCTGAATCTCCTAAGTCTCGTGAGATTCGGGTTGGAAATGTAATTTAGGCAACACTAAAAGTATTTTTTCAATCCGCTTGA